>Ga0209633_10003333_pt1 | contig 14896 bp, 12 predicted proteins | sample Cruoilmetagenom1_FD_187290 | JGI IMG/M metagenome (GOLD analysis project Ga0209633, IMG submission 187290) | Oil polluted marine microbial communities from Coal Oil Point, Santa Barbara, California, USA - Sample 1 (SPAdes) (version 2) | ecosystem: Environmental > Aquatic > Marine > Oil seeps ... | reverse complement strand
TAAAAGTGTTGCAGGTCACTCTGACTGCGGGAGAATCCCGGGCCGGTGATCCAGCCCCACAGGCGTAGGCCATGAATCGTAAAATCAACTTGTACGGCATGCTCCATAAAGGCCTTGCCGCACAGTTTGGCAACACGCCGATTTCGAGCCGTTTCTGTATCCGCCGGTGCCAACTGGTAAACGAGTCGATCGTTGTGCCTGAAGCTAAAACCGATTTTAAAATGACTCAACGCCATGCGGCGCACCACTTCATCGATATAACGAAACTCGGTCTTTTCGGTACGCATGAACTTGCGTCTTGCCGGGGTGTTATAGAACAGGTCCTGCACAATAATCGAGGTCCCAGCCAGATGGGAAGTCGCTTGCACCAATAGCTCATCACTTGTGCAATCGATTTGCCAGGCATCTGAGGTATCACTGCAACAGGATAACAACTGCATACGCGACACTGAACCAATACTGGCGAGGGCCTCACCGCGAAAACCCAGGCTCTGGATATTTTCCAGTTCATCAAGATTGATGATCTTGCTGGTGGCGTGTCGACTGATGGCCAGGGGCAGTTCGGCTTTGGGTATGCCCCGGCCGTTGTCCCTGACGATGATCTCCTGCAGACCACCACGGCTGATACTGACATCAATGCGCGTTGCCCCGGCATCGAGACTGTTTTCCAGTAATTCCTTGACCACCGAAGCCGGGCGTTCGACGACTTCACCGGCGGCAATCTGGTTGGCCAGTTCAAGGGGTAATTGGCGAATGGGTCGGGAAATAGTCGTCGTGGCCGTCATGGGCTTAGTGTAAAGCCGGGAGAGTTAAAACGGTAGGCTAGGAGCCTGTCGGATTTAGGGAATCGTCGTAAGGGAAAGCCATTTTGAGTCAGATTTTTTGATTAAATAAGGCGAATATTGAGCATAATTAACGAATTTAATCGGGAAATCTGGCCAAAATGGTTTTTTCGCAGTAGATTCTTCCTAAGTCCGACAGGCTCCTAGCCCAAGTGCAGAATAAAAAGTCAGATTGACCCCTCGGCATATTGAATTCAGGAAAAATGTTACCACAAGCAGACCCCGTCTTTTAGCTATACCACAGATATTGCTGAGGAACCTAAAATATAAAACTACCTGCCCCCATAAGAATCAGTAATATTGCACTTATCCTTTCCATAGTAGTGCGCCATTGAGCCAGCTGAACTCTGAGTTGTTCACCCAAATAAGCCATTCCTACGCCAAAGACTATAGCAGGAACAATGATCGCACCGAGACCAAAGCCTAAACCCAAAGACGTTCCAGCTATAGCACTTGTTGTAGCCGAAGCGGCAAGCATCACTTTGCCCAAAGGGGCACAGGGGTTCAATGCCATGCCCACTCCCATAAAAAAAAGTCCTCCCGGTAAAAAATTCCGAAGATTGAATTTATTTCCAAATCGCCCAAGCATCCTACTCATGATAGGAGGGGAACAGTGGCCCTTCTCTTTTTTATTTGTAAAAAAAAGTGATATGCCAACGATGACAGTTGCCCCACCCAAAAACATAGGCACCCAGGATGAATCAAGGCTCTCTTCTATTGTTTGTCCGGCAAGACCGGCAAGAAGTCCAAGAAGCGTGTAGCCACTAAGCCGACCTAGGGAAAAAGGGGCAATAGTTCGCCAAGAATTACGCAGCCCCCCGTCTCTTGCGAGAAATACCGGCCCGAGATACGGCAGGCAGGAAATGTTGCAAGGCCCCAGACCGAATATCAGACCTAACGCCATGGCCAGGGAGAACGTCATTGTTGTCGGGACAAATTCACCCATGACTCAAGCCTGTCGTTTTATATTTGTATTTGAAGTCACGCGCTTTCCATCTCATCCAGATAAGCTTCATACGCAAGTACTGATGCCCCCAATGCTGTTGTGATTTGCGGGAAATCAGGGATGACAATTTTTTTCCCTAGCTCATCTTCCATGCTGGCCACCAGGCCTTTATTAAGTGCGGGCCCTCCATCAAAATAGACTAGGCCCTCCAGGCCAACCCGTTTGGCAAGGCGAATCGTCCGTTTTGCTATGGAGTAGTGTATGCCGGCAACGATTTCCTCTTTGCCGTGCCCATCCGCCAGCAGGCCGATGATCTCTGATTCAGCAAATACGACACAGGTGCTGTTGATAGGTAATGGGGCAGTTTTGAGGTTAAGATGATAATCACCCAGTTCCTCAAGCTCGATCTCAAGATTCCTGGCCGTTACATCCAGGAATTTGCCTGTTCCGGCGGCGCACTTTTCATTCATTGCAAAGTTTGTAACCGTCCCTGATTCATCAATCTGTATCGCCTTGGTATCTTGCCCGCCAATATTGATAATCGTATTAATCACGCCATGTTCACGCCCGGCCTCCATGGCGCCAATGGCATTGGCAGTGATCTCGCTCACAGATTCATCAGCTTCTTTTAACAATTTTCTGCCGTAACCTGTCGAAATAACATAGGCCAGCTCATCAAAAGCCAGATTGCAGTCGGCAAGCATCGCATGTAACGCGTCCACCGCATTTTTTCTGAACTGACTTCCTGTCGGAGTAACTTTAGACGAAATAATATTTTTAGTATCGTCTATTAAGACAATTTTAATCGCTGTTGAGCCTATATCGACGCCGGCAAAATAGTTCACTACTTTCTCCTCTTTTTTGCCTTTAGCGACTCTATAAATGCTTCTACTCTGGTAGAGAGTTGCCCCATATCATCTGGACTGTAATCTGATTCCACAAGTAGCACGGGTATGCCCTCATCTCTAAGAACTTTTGTAATGCTGCTTTGCTCCATCGAGTAAACCTGACAGCCTGAAAATGTCTGATAGACCACGCCATCGACGGCAAACTCTTGAGACATATTAATCAGCTTCCGCTTTCTGTCATCATTGTTGGTAAATATCGGACAGGTACAGGGCTTTAGATAATTGTCGGCTATGCCATCAACCATATTGCTCATATTCCACTCATCTACTGTAATCATATCGTAGAGCATGCGATTGGATGAGCAATTCTCATCCGCTACGATTACACCGCCTGACTCTTCAATAAGTACGGGTAGTTTCAAATTAGGAAAAATAGCAGGGGAGCCAGTAAAGAGTATACGGGGTGCACGGCGCTGGGCGGCAGAGAACTTTTCCTCTTTTCGTTGTTCAAGTTCTTCGTTAAGTTTATTTACTGCTGCTGTCCAGTTTTCAATCTTATCAAAAAAATAAGCATTGGTTATCATGAAAACATCTTTTCCAAGCAGAACTGGAGGGGTTTCTTTTCTCAGGTTGTGCAGCTTTCTGTATGCCTTTTGTGCCGCCGCTGTTTTGCCTATGGCTTTTTTGAGGCTGTCTTTAGTAATTTTGTTTCCGGTTATTTCCTTCAGTGAAACAGAGAACTTGTGAATGGAACGCTGCCAGTAGAGTCTGGCCTCCTCGCTCTCCTTGAGAGGAGGCAATTCCATATTATAAACGTCATAGCCCATCTCTTCGATGATTGCCCCGGCTTTTCTCTTCTGGTCACATGTCGTAGGCGACACAACAGTCTTTACTTTATTGATAAAAGGAAGGGTTGATTTGTTACTGAGCATTCCCAGTGTTGCTTTAACCAGGGAACAGGATTTCGCTGGCATAAATTCAGCACCATGTTGATCATCAGTATAAAAACCACTGCAAAGACGTACAGGAACACCACCGGCTGCATAGATCAGTTCTTCGGGGACCTGGACACACATTGTCCCAACAATTTTCTCTTTATCATAAACTGAACGTCCTTCACAATACACCTGCTGGTACAGATCATAAAAATAATTCATCGACTCAGGATTGTCGGGGAAGTCATCCTTAATTCTTCGTAACATGCTTTCAGCTTCAATAGCCTGATGCGTAAGATTAAAAGCTGTTTTCTTCTCATCTGTTTTTGGATCATTACTCACTTTTATTTCCTTTTTCCATCCGCTTGATGTAACCATCAACAGTCGATTCAAAAACATGCTGACCTAAGAAGTTTACTTTCAGGCACCCTTCTTCAGGACAGGCGGAAATACACTTTAGACACATAATGCAATCATCCTGAAGGATATTTATATTATCGACATCATCGGCTATCTCTTTTATCTGCATATCGCAAACGCTGTAGCAATCCCCGCATTTTGTGCATTTTGAGCCGTCTTTTTTCAATTTAAGAAAAGCAGGTTTTGAAAGCATATAGTGCAAAGCGCTCATCGGACAGAAGAAACAGAAAAACCGCTTTTTAATAAAAGATCCTGTGAAGAAAAGCCCGGTCACCAGCATTCCCAATGTTGTCATAATCATTTTTGTCTTAGAGGAAAAATCTATGGTCAACTGGGAAAAATCACCTGTAAAGAGAGGGATGATTGTCCTTCCAGGACAGATCATACAAAAAGGGGTTGCCATGTCATGCGAAAATATCCCGGAACCAATACCCATGGGAATAAAGATCATCAAAACAAGCAGGGCATATTTTATCTTTTTGAGGTGCCTGAACTGCTCCCATGTATAGCTGGCATAAGGTATGCCCATCTTCTTTCTCAAAGCTGTGATCCAGTCCTGAATTGTACCAAGCGGGCAGGCATAGCCGCACCATGCCTTATTGAAGACGAAGAACCAGATAACAAAATACAAGAACCCGGTTAAAACAGCGATACCGGCCCAGCTGAACAGTGATGCAGGCCCCCTCGCCAGCTGATGCTGTAATGGCAGCAGGTAACATACCCCACCCTTGCCATCCTGATTATAACCACAGGAGAAAGTTGGCAGATTCTGCCCAAGATTGATGGCTGCATAGCCGCCATAGACCAGCAGGATAAACAGTAACAACTGGAGCCAAAACCTGAAACGCCTAAGGTCACAACTATTTATAAAGGTTCTGATCCTGTTAACCAAACCGCTTCTCCTTATATATTTTAAGCCGCCTTCTTCTGTAAAAGTAGACGGTAAAGCCTGATATTGTCAGTGCAAAAAGACCGATCAGGAGACCGTAAAGGTATGATTTATAATCTCTTGCTGAAGGGAAATAATTTCCGGATGATGTCACTTTATAATGAACAGCAGAGAACTTCTCACCCGCATAAGTACCGGCGTCTTTACTCTTGTATTCTGCAATGGCCAGGTAGCCCTCCATCTTTCGTCTTTTAAATTCATGCCATTGCGGGTAATAGTCCCGTATCATCTCAAAAGCAACCCTGCCTTCAGAATCACTTTTTAAGGTTTTGGCCCAGCCTTTCTGCGTGACCATCTTGACCAGAGCACCAGGCAGTGGTTTACCCTGGCGTAAAATTGTGAAGCTGACAACATCACCCGATGTAATACGGCTATGAAATGTCTCCCTGCTCCGGCGCTCTCTTATAATATCAATGGGGGCTTCATCATAATAAAATGGATTAATCTTGCTTTTGACATCACCATGCCCAGCCCTGCAGCTGTGGTTAAGCGACTCATTCTTGGCGACAGACACATATAATACGCCGTTTTCAATCTCTCTGTTTGTCATAAACAGGTTATAAAAGCCCTCATCAGGCATTTTAAACGCAACGTCGGCATAGTCTTTATTTCTAAACGTCATCTTTGATATTTTTTTATCGGGGTTAACAAAAACAAGTGATGCACTATTTTGTTTAATATAGCCTGATTCAAGTGGGTCTTCCCCCTCTCGCAGCCACAGCCTTTTGATATACATACCTCTTTTCCCCCTCTGCACAAGGCCGCCATGCGATGGCCTCATTTTTTTGGCCAGCTCTTTTGTGGGCGGGATATCTGATAACCAGTACGTTTGTGATGCCGGCAGAGAATTTGTAAGCAACATCCCCAATAAGAAACTAATCATCATTCTATAAAAGTTGATATTCATTCAAGTATACCTGTATTCATTGCCGCCGCGTTATCAGTCAAGATATAGAGTTCTGGTTTTGTATTTAGTCAGAGCATTGCTCAACGCAAGGAAAAATCCATTTTATATTTGAAGTCCAATGGAAAAGAAGCATGTTGTGGAAGCGGAAGTGGTCGTGCATCAAACACCGCTTTTCGTGCCGCTTCACAAAGAAGGTTATTCTTGCCCCTGCAATTAATTCGTTTAATGCCCCCCGTAGACGATAATTGCAATGAAACCTCAACCTGCCCCACAATTCCACGCCGCCGTGCGGTGTGTGGATAAAACTTATGAGATTCGATATGTGTCATCAGCTTGTTTAAATAATGCTCACGCTCCATGGCGATAGTACCGGCGTCAACTGACGTAGTTGAATTAGCCTTTTGTGCCTGAATTTTTTCTTCTACCTCGGTTTTTGTTTCCTGTCTTTGTTGTTTTGCTTTTTGCATTATTTTCTGTTTTGCTTTTGGTTTTGGTTTTGGCTTGGGTTTAACCACCGGGTTTTTACTGTCGATAGAACGTTTGGTTTCAGATTTATATGCCTTGAAACTGATTCGTGTACTGGCCACAGGTTGTTTGGCCTGATTATGCTCTTTGCCGGCAAAGCTGCCGGTGTTCAGGAAAAGGGAGGCATGCACTGTAAGTGAAATAAACAATGTGAACACCCATACCAATTGATCTTGTCTTACCATAGTTCTCTGATCATGGTTTTCTCGCAACAATATCTGCTGATTCAGCACCAGCCTGGCGCGCAGCATCGAGCACTTTAACTACTACTTCCAGGTTTGATGTTTTGTCGCCACGTATAATGACGCGCTTGTTTTTTCTTTGTTGCAGTTCTGTATTTAAAACAGAAACCAATGAACGGGGTTCAACAAGGTTCTTGTGTATAAGAATCAGGCCCTGGGCGTTAATACCAATTTCAAGCGCTTTATCCTGTTTCGGGGATTCACCACTTACGGCTGTTGGCAGCTCAACAGGAATGCTCTCATCATTTACAAAATGGGAAGTGAGCATAAAGAACACCAGCAGCAGGAAAATGATATCGATAAGCGGTGTCAGGTTGGGGACATGACTGTTGCGTCGTACGCCTTCAAACTGCATGGACAGTCCCTTTGCGGTGGTGCACAGACTCCTCTGCGGGCAATGTACTGCTATGTGGTATCCGTTCCATCAGGATGGATGCATAATGGTGCATGCTATTGGCACGCTTATCAGCCATTCCTTCAAGCATATGTAGCAACAGCAGGATGGGAATCGACACAGCAAGGCCGACACCGGTTGTGATCATAGCCTCCCAAATGCCTCCCGCCAGCGCCTGTGCATCAACTTTACCGCCAGCCGCCTCGATGACCATGAATGCCTTAATCATTCCGATAATGGTGCCGAGCAGACCCAGCAGTGGGGCTGTATTACCGAGAAAACCCAGTGTCCTCAAACCCCGCTCCATACGTTGCAGTTCTTCTGAGCCGATACGAGTGGCGACCTGGACCAGATTATTTACACCATTCATTATGGCTTTTAGTACACCGCTTATGATGGCGCCATCAGGCCCTGACAAGGTTACCGCCAGCTTTTGTAATTCCCCGGGAGCTGATGTCGAAGATGTGAGTTGCTCAATGATATCTTTTGAGGGCTGCCCCATGCGCACAAAGTGAATACATCGTTCCAGCACAATAGTAAGCGCTATCACCGAATATCCCGCCAGTATCCATACGACTGCGCCGCCTTTTTCAAATATATCTATCATATTCATAACTGTATCCCACAAAATAGCTCAGAATGTGACTGATGCGCCGAGAGTCCAGGTGCGTCCGGGGTTGACAACGATAGAGACATCATTTTCATCATAGACACCGTCATAGGTGTCATAAACGCCATCCCCATCACTGTCTACGGTTTTTGCATCACCTGAGCCGCCACGGACAGTATTGTAATAATCCGCATCAAGAAGGTTGTCGATACGGGCAAAGAATGACACGTCATTATTGCCCATCTTGCGATCATAATTAACCAGCAGAGCCAGCGTTTCATGACCATCAATCTTTACACGATTGATCTCATCTGCGTAGTAGGATGACTTGGCATTCACCTCACCCGTTATCATCCAGTGAGACGCCGGCTTATATCTATATGCTAAATAGAGGTTATGGCTGGAAGTGCGAGGAACAACATTGCCCTCATTGTTGTAATGCTCGATACAATATTCTTTTTCTGGATCAAAACCCGCAGCTGTAGTGCACTCAGTAGCTGCCGTGGGTCCAGCATACCTGTTGCCCAACGCCAGATTGTAGTTATCATACCTGGTGAATCTTGCATCCAGATAGGTATAAGCAGCACCCCATGAATGTTTTAAGGAAGCCGTACTGTCGATAGAAAGCTCCAGTCCGCGGTTACGGACACCGCCGATATTATCGTACATATCGTTAGTACTGCCTGCGATCGAGTATTGCCCGGATGTCTTCATGATGTAGTCATCTCGGTCTATCTGGAAGATGGCCACATCCATCTCGGTTGGCGCACCAAAGAGCGTGGTCTTGGTGCGGTAACCAAACTCTATATTGATGGCGTGTTCCGGTTCAAGATTGGGATTACTATCTGTGCTGCCAGTAGGCGACACATCACCGGTGAAGAGCTGATTGATTGATGGTGCCCTGAAACCTGTTGAAATATTTCCGTATATATCCCTGGTTTTTGTTAGTGCGTAGTTACCCCCCAACCGCCAGGATTTTACATCGAAGGACTTATCCAGCTCTAGTGCGCTAAGATTGGATGTGTAATCGTATGAAATATGGTCCAGGCGGCCATTCATCGTCACTACCAGAGGATCACTGACACGGAATTTGACCTCACCATAGACGGCCTCCACTGACTCATCCGTGGTGTCATCCGAATACGGATCACCAGCGGCGGCTGACTGGTCACCAGGTATATAGGGGTTATCGGCAACATCTATATTATAAGACACATTGTTTTCATAGCTGTTTTCACGCAGATCGGCGGCGACCATCCAGCCAAAACTCTCGCCGCTGGATCGGTACTCTGTTTTCAGGCCATTCTGCACCTGCTGGTAATCATTCTGGTATGTGTGCAACCTTGGATCTTTTCTATCAGGTCTGGACAGGAATTTGGTATCATCAGCAAAGCTGTAGACATTGACCATTAAATTATCGGTCTTGCTAAAGTCGTTGGAGTAGGTAGCAAAATATTTGGCAAGATCAACGTCGTAGTGGTTGGTGTAATCGTTATAACTGTAAATATCTTTACTCTCTGGATCATTCTCAGCCGCGACAACACCTTTCACGGCGCCGTGGCTGTTCTTGTTCCTGTCGGCGTGTTCTACGCCAAAGGTAAGGTCGCTGGAATCGTTAATATAATACTGCAGCTTGCCGTTCAGATAATCGGCCTTTGACCCGGAATCGTCGTGGTAACCGTCGATTTCGCGACTGGATATCTGCAAATGACCATTACTGTTTTCACCAGAATACCCTGCCCGCGCCAGCCCTTTTTGATAGCCAAAGCTCCCCGCCTCGGCGCCTACAGTGTAGCCCTGGTACTTGGCGCCGCGTTTGGTGGTGATAATCACCGCACCGGACAGGGCGTCATCACCAAACAAATAGGAGGCGCCGCCTTTGATAACTTTAATCGATTCGATGTTATCCATATCGATATTGACACGGCCGGTACGCTCGAACACCGGCACTCCATCGATAACCACTGCCACACCGGGCTTCTCCCCCATATAAACCTGGTTTTCAATGCCACGGATGTGAATCTTGAGGGAGTCACCAGCCTGCACTTCAGTCGTGATACCAGGGATGCTCTGCAACATTTGCTGAATATTCTGGGTATGGGCGCTATCCACCTTATCACCACTGATGACACTGACGTTTGAGGCTTCGTTACGTTTGTTATCAAAACGATCATCAATGGTAGTGGATTCAACACTAATTACGCCAATATCTTCCTGAGCATATGTATTGTCTGGCAGCACCAACATGACAAAAAGACTTGAACTCAATAGTGCTGGATAAAATAATTTATTAAATAATAATATTTTATTTTTCACAATAATAATCTCACTTGTTATATGCCAAACTATACGCTTAGCATTCTGTTTTTCACTGACTCCCTCTGGTTTGGTGCTGCTCCAAATGGTGTTTCAATAAACTTTGATAACACCAGTTAACTTACCTCCGGCAAAGCCGGAGGCTTATTAGATGACGCCCTCAAAGGGCCTTTAGTGCGCACAGAGCGATCACATTCGCAGTTCCATTTGGCCTCGAAAAGCATCATTTTTTTCTTGTTCTCGTATGTAGTCTCATACCATCTGCTCATCCAGGCCCACGCTTGTAACAAAATAACCTCGGACCCAAAAGTGCTCTCCACTGAAATTGCGCTGCCGTCCTTTAAACTTCCTCGCAATACTTAATCGCACTTTTTCCCTTCAAATAACCCACAATATTCGATACAGCATACTTCGGCTGAATGCTGATAAACATATGGATGCGATCATGCATCAAATGCCCCTCCAGTATCTCAACACCTCGTCTTGAGGCTAACTCATGGAGTATTTCCCCTAGATATTTCCGTAACTTACCGTAAATAATTTTCTTTCGCTTCTTCAGGATAAATACCATCGGGATGAGTCAAACTTTTATTTAGCATCAGTTTCTCCTTCTCATTTATTCGTCGAAATTCGAAGACTACCAATACCGCCTAATCGATCAAATCTTTGCAAGTCTCCCCGGCATAGCCAGAGGTTTACCCAGTGTAATTATTGAAGATTATTAGATTCTTCCTCCATAAATATTAATAAGCAGTACTTAGTACAAGCAGTCAGATGCAGACACTGCGCCATCACCAGTGTCAGCAAATAGGAAACGGGTGCAACAACATTGCCATCATATGATTGGATAAGCGGCATCGTGAGCTCATTATATTCACATTCAGAGAGTAAGGGGAATGTGACATAGTGTCACATGCCAACCTGATGCAACAGAACCAGCAGGAGTAGGATCAAATAAATCAGGCATTCCACCATTAAATAAAAAACCAACGCAAAGACGCTGAGGCACAAAGGACACGGAGATAATGGTAATTAATTTAAAACCTCTGCCAGGAGCCTGTCAGGTTTAAATATTGGAAGTGACGGCTCGTTGTGCCAATGCGACACCTAAAACCGAATATTTGTTTCAAAAGGATACCGTGTAAACCGGGATGGATACATTTTCCCAGGATACACCTTCCCTTGTTCATCCCATCAGCCTGCCATTGCATACATGCGCTTCATGTTCCACGCCATACAGACCAGATACCATTCGCCTTGCGCCGCATCCAGTCCGCGAAGATGAAATTGCCGGAAACCCATCACTTGTTTGATGATGTCGAACACCGTTTCCACTGCGGATTTGCGTCTGGCATATATTGCTTTGCCTTCAGCCGTTCGTAACCGATGCGCCATGGCGGTAACGGTATCCGCATCTGCCGGGCAGGGCGGCGGTTGTTTGATGCGTTCTTGCAAGGGTCGATGATGCCGCTAGCAGCTATTGCAAATGTAAATGTAAGGGGTGATGTTTTCAGCGGCACAGCGATTTACGTTGTCGGCGCTGAAATAGCCCGCATCCGCCAACAAACCCTCTGGCTTGCCAAGGACTCATTTAATCTGTTCAGGGCAGGTTCGACCTCCTACTTGTCGTTTCGCTGCTGGGTGATCTGGTAGTCAATCTTGTAATGAGGGGGCAATAGATAGGCGGTATCTCGATCTATGGTTTTGAATTTGCCGAACATCGGGGGCCTTTGTTATTGTGGGATTGTTGTCCTTTAATTATACCAACGTGCGGCGGTTAAATCCGACAGGCTCCTAAGATCCGGTGTAAGGAATTTGCAGCACTTGCCCGATGCGCAGCATATCGTTGCGCAGGCCATTCATCTTCTTCAACCTGGCCACACTAACCTGATACCGTATGGCAATCTCGATCAGGGTCTCACCCGTGCTAATTCGATGATTACGATTGACCTGGGCCAGCAAGGTGTCCTTGGGGGCATGTTTTTGGAAATAGTGACGAATACCCTTTAACATCGCCCTGGCCAATTTCATCTGGTGCGCTGCGCTACGCAATTTACGTTCTTCTGCTGGATTGGAGATAAAGGCCGTCTCCACCAAAATAGAGGGAATTTCCGGGGCCTTCAACACCCGGAAGCCGGCCTGCTCCACCCCGTTTTTATGCAAACGGGTCACACCGCGCAAACCTTTCAACACATTCGTCGCCAGATTATGGCTGTCTTCGATCGTGGCGTTTTGCGCCATATCGAACAACACCATCTTGGTCAGGTCATCCTTGTCATCGAGGCTGACACCCCCAATCATGTCGGAATTATTTTCACTGTCGGCCAGAAACTGGGCGGCATCACTACTGGCGTTGCCATCGGACAGGATATAGACCGAGGAACCCCGGGCCTGCGACTTGCGAAAGGCATCGGCATGGATGGATATGAATAAATCAGCATTGCGTTTGCGAGCGATATCCACACGGCGTTTCAATGCCACAAAATAATCACCTCGCCGCACCATGACCGGTTTCATGCCCCGTTCTTTGGCAATCAGTTGCTCAAGTTTTTTGGCTATGCCGTAGACGACATCTTTTTCCCGCGTACCACGTCGACCAATGGCGCCAGGGTCATCACCACCATGCCCGGCATCGATAGCAATCAACACATCCCGCGGGCGGCTCAAGGGCTGCACACGTTTAATGGTGGGTTTCGGTTTTGCCTCATCCTTGGCATACAGGTCAATCACCAGACGGTGGCCGTATTCACGCTGGGGCTTGAGGACAAAGCTCTTGGGCTGGACATCACTTTTCAGATCCAGCACCACCCGGGTATCTGCGCCATTACGGCGGGCATGACGGACAGCCTTGATATGACTATTGTTGAAATCCAGGTTGGCCAGACTGGTCTGCAATCGGGAATTATTCAGATCGATGACAATACGCTCGGGCCGGTGCAATATAAACAGGGAGTGTTCCACCGGGCCACTCAAATCAAACACCAGGCGGGTATTGTCCGGTGCGGGCCACATACGAATATTTTTCACGACCACGGTCGCAGCCTGTGCGTAGCTTGTTAATACGCACAGGCTGAAGCACAACAACAAGCTTAGTCGACCCATGAATTCCCCTTTGCCACATCACATCCCGAGGTGGTTCTTATATTGTGCAATACTTGGCGAATATTTCAAGCAGAAATTCTATATATTTTATAAAGATAGCGAAGAAAGCTAGAAAAGATCTAGATATGACCGGCTGCGGAGACCAATTTACTCGGATTTGGCGCTAATGGCCTCCATCACCCGTTGGCCTTTTTCCGAGCAGGCCAGAAGCAATGCCTTGCGTCCGGCACCCTTATACTCCAGTTGAATCTGCAAATCGGCCCCGGCCAGCCAGCCCTCACCCCGTTCTGGCCACTCCACCAGACAGACCGAATCGGCATTGAAATAGTCCCGTCCCCCGGCATATTCCAGCTCTTCCGGGTCGGCGATACGATAAAGATCAAAATGAAATACCTGCCGCTCGCCGATCTCATAAGGCTCAACCAGGGTGTAAGTCGGACTCTTCACATTGCCCTGATGACCAAGGCCTTGCAGATAACCCCGCACCAGGGTGGTCTTACCTGCACCAAGATTGCCATATAAATAGGTAACAAAGCCGACCGGTGTCAGCGCCGCCAGTTGCCGCCCCAGCATGAGGGTGGCGGCTTCATCCGCCAACTGTAATTCCGTTTTCATCATGGTCATGGATTGACCAGTCGCCGTATCCAGGGCATGAGGTCGCTGGCCAACAGTCCCCGTTCCCCATCACCGGCGACGGCCATGTCGGCGGCCGCGCCGTGCAGACACACCCCCAGTTTTGCCGCCATGTCCGGCGTATGTCCCTGCGCCAACAGGCTGGCAATGATACCGGTCAACACATCACCCATGCCGCCACTGGCCATGCCGGGGTTGCCATCGGTGCATACCGCCACCGGGCCATGTGATGGACGAATCAAACTGCCTGCCCCTTTTAATACAACTGTGCCGCCGTATTGCCGTTGCATTTGTTCAACGGCAGTAAAGCGATCGGCATTAATCTCGACGGCGCCTGTTTCCAGCAGGCGAGCCGCCTCGCCGGGATGAGGGGTCAATATCCAGTTATCCCTTTGATGTGGGTTTTGGGCAAGCAGGGTCAGACCATCGGCGTCGACCACCAGGGGTCGTTTGCTTTCCATGACACAAGCAAACAACCGTCGCGCCCAGTCGCCCTGGCCCAGACCGGGACCGATGGCCACCACATCTGCCTTTTCGATCAGGGGTCGAAGTACGGTAGCCTGTTCGATTCCATGCACCATCAACTCCGGTCGACCCAGATTAATCAGTGCCGCATGATCGGCACGGGTGGCGAGACTGACCAGTCCGGCTCCGGCGCGCAGGGCGGCCTCCCCGGCCATGCGAATGGCACCGCTGTAGCCATGATCCCCGCCGATGATCAGCACATGGCCGTTATCGCCTTTATGTGATGTTCGGCGTCGGGGAACCAGATTCGATTCCAGACTTTCAAAACTGATGCTGACGGCAGAAGGCTCAAAGTGTTGCACCACATCGGCGGGCACACCCAGATCGGCAAAATGCAGTTCACCTACATAGTCGGCCACCGCCCCGGTAAGCAACCCCTGCTTCATGGCAATAAAGCTGATGCTGTGGTCTGCCTTGATGGCCGCCCCCAGTATCGCACCGGTATCGGCATGCAGGCCGGAGGGAATATCCACCGCCAGCACCGGCACACCACTGGCATTGATAGTCTCGATAGCCTGTCGATAGCAGGTACTCACCTCACCACTCAGTCCCGTGCCCAGCAAGGCATCGACAATGACATCACACTGCAGGCTTGTGCCATCCCGCCAGACATTAACCTCGACATCGGTTGCGGCCAGGCATTGTGCCGCCGTCAGGGCCTCGCCTTTTAGTTTGCTGTGATCCCCGAGTTGATAGAGGCTG
>Ga0209633_10003332_pt1 | contig 14896 bp, 29 predicted proteins | sample Cruoilmetagenom1_FD_187290 | JGI IMG/M metagenome (GOLD analysis project Ga0209633, IMG submission 187290) | Oil polluted marine microbial communities from Coal Oil Point, Santa Barbara, California, USA - Sample 1 (SPAdes) (version 2) | ecosystem: Environmental > Aquatic > Marine > Oil seeps ... | reverse complement strand
TTTAAAATGCCAAAAGTTGCTTGTTGAATCAAACGGGTAAAAACGTTGGAGATATCGAATTAAGTGATTCTGTATTCAATGTTGAACCAAACCAACAAGTTTTATATGAAGTAGTAAAAGCTCAACGAGCTGCTATGCGTCAAGGAACTCATAAAACTAAAGGTCGTAGTGAAGTTCGCGGTGGTGGACGTAAACCTTGGAAACAAAAAGGTACCGGACGCGCAAGAAGTGGATCTACAAGATCTCCAATATGGGTTGGCGGGGGAACAGTATTTGGACCTTCACCTAGAGATTACTCATTAAAAGTAAACAGAAAAGTTCGTCGTTTAGCTTTGAAAACAGTATTAACTTTAAAAGTTAGAGATGAAGCATTCAAAGTATTAGATGTTTTAAGTTTAGAAAGCATCCAAACAAAAGGAATGGTTGAAGTTCTTAATAACTTAAACTTAAGTGGAAAAATCATGATTATCTTACCTGAGGGTAATGAAAATGTGGCTAAATCTGCAAGAAACATTCCAGGCGTTGTTGTAACAACTGTGAGTCATGCATCAGTTTATGAAATCATGAACTATAGAAATGTACTTACTACAGTAGACGCTGTTAAATTATATGAGGAGGTACTAGGATAATGTTATCAAGTGAAATTATCAAACGCCCAATCATTACAGAAAAATCAATGTTATTAGTTGAAACACATAATCAATATACATTTAGTGTTGATAAAAGAGCTAATAAAGTTCAAATCGCTAGAGCTATTGAAGAACTATTTAATGTAAAAGTAGTAAGAGTGAACAAACTAACTGCCAACCGTAAGAAAAAAAGAGTTGGACAACACTCAGGATTCAAACCTATCGTTACTAAAGCTATGGTTAAACTAGCTGATGGCGATAAAATTGAAATCTTTGCAGCGTAGTAAAATAAGGAGGTAACCGTTATGGCTTTAAAGAAATATAAAGCGATGACTAATGGTTTAAGACATATGACAAGTCTTGATTATGCGGAGCTTACAACAGATACTCCAGAAAAATCATTATTAGTTAAAATGAACAAACGTTCAGGTCGTAATAACCAAGGTAAAATCACAGTTCGCCATCAAGGTGGTGGAGCTAAGAGAAAATACCGAATCATCGATTTTAAAAGAAATAAAGATGTAGTTCCGGGTAAAGTGGCAACAATTGAATATGATCCTAATCGTACTGCTAATATAGCTTTAATTCATTATTTAGATGGTGAAAAAAGATATATTCTTGCACCTAAAGGATTAAAAGTTGGCATGATGATTGAATCAGGAAATAAAGCAGACATCAAAATTGGGAATGCAAAACCAATTATGTTAATACCAGTTGGTACAACAATTCATAATATTGAATTATATCCTGGTAAAGGTGGACAATTAGTTCGTTCAGCAGGAACAAGTGCTCAAATATTAGGACGTGAAGAAAAATACGTACTAGTTAGATTAACAAGTGGTGAAGTTAGAAGAGTTTTAGGAACTTGCCGCGCAACAATCGGAGAAGTTGGAAATGCAGATCATGAATTAGTAAACATCGGTAAAGCAGGTAGAACTCGTCACATGGGAATCAGACCTACTGTTAGAGGTAGTGTTATGAACCCAGTAGATCACCCTCATGGTGGTGGTGAAGGGCGTCAACCAATCGGACGTAAAAATCCAGTTACTCCTTGGGGTAAACCAGCCTTAGGATTAAAAACTAGAAGAACTAAAAAAGCTAGCGATAAAATGATCGTTAGACGTAAGAAATAGAGAGGAGGAGCTCAAACATGGCACGTTCACTTAAAAAAGGTCCATTCTGTGATGATCACTTAATGAACAAAGTATTAAAAATGAATGATGAAAAAAAGAAAAAAGTTATTCAAACATGGTCACGTAGATCAACAATTTTCCCACAATTTATCGGGCATACTATTGCCGTATATAACGGAAAGGAACATATCCCTGTATATGTACAAGAAGATATGGTTGGTCACAAATTAGGAGAGTTCGCTCCTACTAGAAGTTCAAAAGGACATGTTAAAGACGATAAGAAAGCTAAAAGAAAGTAGAGGAGAATATTATGGAAGCTAGATCACAAGCAAAAATGGTACGCATATCTTCTCGAAAAGTTAAACTTGTTATCGATTTAATTAGAGGTAAAAAAGTTGGAGAAGCACTTGCAATACTAAGATTAACTCCAAGAGCTGCATCACCAATTGTTGAAAAAGTTTTATTATCAGCAGTAGCTAATGCAGATCATAATTATAATATGGACCAAGAAGCTCTATACATTAAAGAAGTATTTGTTGGAGAAGGTCCAACATTAAAAAGATTTAGACCGAGAGCTCAAGGGCGCGCGACTCAAATCTTAAAAAGAACTAGCCACATTACAGTTGTAGTGGCAGAGAAAGAGTAAAGGAGGGAATCACACATGGGTCAAAAAGTACATCCTATAGGATTGCGAATTGGAATTATCAGAGATTGGGATTCTCGTTGGTACGCTGACAAAAATGACGTAGCAGACTTATTACACGAAGATATTAAAGTTCGTAAATTACTTAGAGAATTATACGCAAATGCAGCTGTATCAAGAATTGAAATCGAAAGAAGTAAAAACAGAGTTATTATCACTGTTAACACAGCTAAACCAGGAATGGTTATCGGTCGTGAAGCAAGTGTTAAAAAAGCTGTTGTTGCTAAATTAGAAAAATTAACAAGCAAAGAGGTTTTCTTAAATGTTGTTGAAATTAAAAGACCTGAGGTTGACGCTAACCTTGTAGCTAATAGTATCGCAAATCAATTAGAAAACAGAGCATCATTTAGACGTGTTCAAAAAATGGCTATTCAAAGAGCTATGAGAGCAGGAGCTAAAGGGTGTAAAACATTAATTTCAGGACGTTTAGGTGGAGCTGAAATGGCAAGAAGTGAAGGATATAGCGAAGGTAATGTACCATTACATACACTTAGAGCTAATATTGATTACTCAGCTGCAGAAGCTACTACTACGTACGGTAAATTAGGAATTAAAGTATGGATTTACAAAGGTGAAATCCTACCTGCTAAAAAAAGAGGAGGGGTTAAATAATGTTAACGCCTAAAAGAGTAAAATACAGACGTCCTCATAGAGTTTCATATGAAGGTGTTGCAAAAGGTGGAACTACAATTAGTTTCGGTGAGTTTGGTTTAAAATCACTTCAAGGTGCTTGGATCACTAACCGTCAAATTGAAGCTGCTCGTATTGCAATGACTAGATACATGAAACGTCAAGGACAAGTTTGGATTAGAGTATTCCCTCATATAGCAAAAACTAGTAAACCCTTAGAAGTTAGAATGGGATCTGGGAAAGGTTCTCCTGATGGATTCGTGGCTGTAGTTAAAGAACAAGTAATTATGTTTGAAATTGGTGGAGTAAGTGAAGAAATCGCAAGAGAAGCTTTAAGACTTGCCGCTCATAAATTACCTGTAAGAACTAAGATTATAAAAAAAGAAAGTGGTGATTCTAATGCAAGCTAACGATATTAGAGAAATGGACACTACTAAAATTAACCAAGAAATTATCGAACTTAAAAAAGAACTATTTGACTTACGTTTTCAACAAGCAACAGGTCAATTAGAAAATACTGCTCGTATTGGTAAAGTTAAAAAAACAATCGCTCGTATGAAAACAATTCTTAATGAGAGAGCTTAGGCGAGAGGAGAATTTTATGGAAAGAAATAGTAGAAGAGTATTAACTGGAAATGTTGTTGCTGACGCAGCAGATAAAACAATTTCTGTAAGAGTAGATTCTTATAAAAAACATAGATTGTACGGTAAACGTGTTAAACAATCTAAAAAATTTGCTGTTCATGATGAATTGAACACTGCAAAAATAGGTGACGTAGTTAAAATCGTTGAAACTCGTCCGTTATCAAAATCAAAAAGATTCCGTTTATTAGAAATAATCGAATCTAAAGTCGTTCTATAGAACAAGACTTATATAAAAAGGAGGTTCTTACTTATGATTCAACAAGAATCAAGATTAAAAGTAGCAGATAACTCTGGTGCTCGTGAAATCTTAACTATTAAGGTTTTGGGAGGAACTGGGCGTAAATATGCTAGTATAGGCGATTTAATCGTTTGTACTGTTAAACAAGCTACTCCTGGTGGGCAAGTTAAAAAAGGAGAAGTTCTTAGAGCTGTAATAGTTAGAACTAAGAGAGAAGTTCGTCGTAAAGATGGATCATACATCAAATTTGATGATAATGCTGCAGTATTGATTAAAGAAGACAAGTCCCCTCGTGGAACTCGTATCTTTGGACCTGTAGCAAGAGAGTTACGTGAAAAAGGTTTTATGAAAATCGTTTCGCTAGCTCCAGAAGTATTATAGGGTAGGAGGTATACTATGAAAATTAAAAAAGGCGACACTATAAAAGTAATAAGCGGAAAAAACCTTGGTAAAGAAGGTAAAGTTTTAAAAACTTTTCCAAAAACTAACAAGGTAATCGTTGAAGGTGTCAATATTGTTAAAAAACATGCTAAACCTACTCAAGGAAATCCTGATGGAGGAATCATGGAATTTGAAGCGCCATTTGATGCATCAAATGTAATGATTTTTGAGAAGAAAACAGGTACTACAAGAGTAGGATATAAAACAGTTACTGAAACAGTTAAGAAAAATGAAGTAACTAGAAAAGTAAGATATTCTAAAAAATCTGATGAGGTTTTAGACTAATCAGAAAGGAGGCTTTATAGCATGAATCGCTTACATGAAAAATACAATAATGCAGTTCGTCCATCATTAGTTGAAAAATTTGGATATACATCTGTTATGCAAGCACCAAAAGTTAACAAAGTTGTTGTTAATATGGGTGTTGGAGATGCAGTTACAAATACTAAAATATTAGATGAAGCAGCAGAAGAAATGATGCAATTAACAGGTCAAAAGCCTGTAATCACACGCGCTAGAAAATCAATAGCTAACTTCAAATTAAGAGAAGGTATGCCAATTGGTTGTAAAGTAACATTGCGTGGAGAAAGAATGTATGAATTTTTAGATAAATTAGTATCGATAGCATTACCACGTGTTAGAGACTTCCAAGGAGTGTCTAACAAGGCATTTGATGGTAGAGGAAACTTTACACTTGGTGTAAAAGAACAACTTATATTCCCTGAAATTAATTACGATAAAGTAAATAAAGTAAGAGGAATGGATATCGTAGTAGTAACAACGGCAAAAACAGACCTAGAAGCATTAGAGTTATTAACTCAATTAGGTATGCCGTTTAAAAAATAAGGAGGCTAACTATGGCTAAAAAAGCAATGATAGTTAAACAACAACGTGGTTCAAAATTCTCATCAAGAGAATATACTCGTTGTGAGCGTTGTGGTAGACCACATGCAGTTTACAAAAAATTTAGACTATGTCGTATTTGTTTCCGTGAATTAGCTTATAAAGGACAAATACCAGGCGTTAAAAAAGCAAGTTGGTAAAATAAAATAATATTCCAAGTTAATTGGGAGGAGGCATTTAGATATGGTAATGACAGATCCTATCGCAGATATGTTAACACGCATCAGAAACGCAAACCAAATGAGACATGCTACTGTTGATATGCCTGCATCTAAACTTAAAAAACAAGTGTTAGAGCTGTTAAAAAAAGAAGGATACATTGTAAATATCGCAGTTATTAAAGGTGATGTACAAGATACGTTACGTGTAACATTAAAATATTTACAAAATGATAGAGTAATAAAAGGATTAAAAAGAATTTCTAAGCCAGGTCTTAGAGTATACGCAAAAACAAACGAAATTCCTAAAGTATTAAATGGTTTAGGAATTGCTGTGATTTCAACTTCAAACGGGATCGTAACTGATCGTGAAGCTCGCAAACAAAAAGTTGGCGGGGAAATCTTAGCGTACGTTTGGTAAAAATCAGGAGGTGTAATAAATGAGTCGTATTGGGAGAAAACCAATTACATTACCTCAAGGTGTTACTGCAACGGTAGAAGGTAAACTTATTACTGTTAAGGGACCTAAAGGGTCATTAGACTTTACTTGTCATAAGGATATGACAGTAGATTTAAAAGAAAACGAATTAGTAGTTGAAAGACCATCTGATTCTATACAACACAAATCACTTCATGGTACAACAAGAGCTGTTATTAATAATATGGTTATTGGTGTAAGTGAAGGTTATGTTAAAAAACTTAAAATGATAGGTGTAGGATATCGTGCAATTTTAAAAGGCAACGTTGTTGTTATTAGTGCAGGTTATTCACATCCAATTGAAATGGAAGTACCAGAAGGATTATCAGTTGAAGTACCTAAAAATACATTAATTAATATCTCAGGAATTGACAAACAAGCTGTTGGTGAATTTGCTGCGAATATTAGAGGGGTTCGTCCACCTGAACCGTATCTAGGGAAAGGTATCCGTTACGTAGATGAATATGTACGTAGAAAAGAAGGAAAAACTGCTAAAAAGTAGTTAGGAGTGGATTAATATGATAAAAAATAAACCAAGAAACGATATGCGTAAAAAAAGACACATAAGAATAAGAAAAAATCTAGTTGGTACTCCAGTTAGACCACGCTTAAGCGTGTTCCGTTCTTCAAAAAATGTTTATGCTCAATTAATTGATGACGTAAATGGTGTTACTTTAGTAAGCGCATCTTCGGTAGAAAAAGACAATAGATTATCAAATGGTGGAAATATTGAAGGAGCTAAAGCTGTTGGAACATTAATAGCTGAAAGAGGCCTTAAATTAGACTTAAAAAATGTAATATTTGATAGAAGTGGTTACCTTTACCACGGAAGAATCAAAGCATTAGCTGAAGCTGCACGCGCTGCAGGATTAGAATTCTAAGGAGGTAAGCTTTATGCAAAAAGATAATAAAAGAAGACCTCGTCGTAAAAGAGAAGAAAAGCTTTACGAAGAACGAGTAGTTAATATAAACCGTGTTACTAAGGTTGTTAAAGGTGGACGTAGATTCCGTTTTAGCGCATTAGTAGTAATCGGAGATAAAAAAGGTAAAGTCGGATTCGGTACTGGAAAAGCACAAGAAGTACCAGACGCAATTAAAAAGGCAATAGAAGATGCAAAAAGAAACTTAATAAAAGTTCCTATGTATGGAAAAACTATTCCTCATGAAATAACAGGTAAATTTGGTGCCGGAGAAGTATTTTTAAAACCTGCAGTAAGCGGGACAGGAGTAATAGCTGGTGGACCAGTACGTGCCGTACTTGAGTTAGCTGGTGTTGAAGACATTTTAAGTAAATCACTAGGTTCTGCAACTCCAATAAATATTATTCGTGCAACATTTGATGGGATTACAAGATTAAGAACTGCTGAACAAGTAGCACGCACACGCGGGTTATCAGTTGAGGAGATTTTACACTAATGGCTAAATTATATATAACTAGAAGAAGATCATTAATCCAATCAAAACCAAACCAAGTTAAAACTGCTAAAGCATTAGGATTAACAAAAATGCATAAAACTGTAATAAAAAATGATTCTCCAACTATTAGAGGGATGATTAAAGTAATCTCACATTTAGTTGATGTAGAAGAAAAATAGGAGGTGCCGTATGCAATTACACAATTTAAAACCAAATGAAGGGTCTACTCATTCAAGAAAAAGAGTTGGACGTGGAACTGGTAGTGGAACAGGTAAAACTGCAGGAACAGGTCACAAAGGACAAAATTCTCGTTCAGGTCGCGGTACACGCCCAGGATTTGAGGGTGGACAAACTCCATTCTTCAAACGTCTGAAAAAAAGAGGATTTACAAACTTTACAAGAAAAGAATATTCAACAGTAAACATTATGGAATTAAATAGATATGCAGAAGGAACAGTAGTTACTCCTGAAATCTTACTTGAAGACAGATTAATTACAAAGTTATTATCAGGATTAAAAGTATTAGGAGACGGTTCTCTTGATGTTAAATTAACTGTTAAAGCTCACAAATTTACTAAATCTGCTTTAGAAAAAATAGAAGCAGCAGGTGGAAGCGTAGAGGTGATATAATTGGAAAATATTATTTCGGTATTAAAGAATAAAAATGTAATGAAAAAAATAGGTTTTACTTTACTAGCATTTTTCATTTACAAAGCTGCTACATATATTCATATACCTCTTATTAATCCAGATAACATAAGCCAATTCTTTGATAATACTGATAGTGGAATCTTAGGAATAGCTAATGCATTCACAGGTAACGCACTTAAAAATTACTCAATTATAGCTTTGGGTATTGGTCCTTACATCACAGCTTCAATCGTCGTTCAATTATTACAAATGGATATAATTCCTGTATTAAAAGAATGGTCTGAAGAGGGTGACGTAGGAAAACAAAAAATTAATCAATTGACTAGATATTTAGCAATCGTACTTTCTTTAGTTCAAGCATTATTAATGACTTTAGGACTTGAAGCTGCTCTAGACATTGGTATTGAAAGTCCAACGTTATTAACATTTACTTATTTAGCAATTGTTATGACAGCTGGATCTGCATTCTTATTGTATCTTTCTGATCAAATTACATTACGTGGTGTTGGTAATGGTACTTCAATGATAATCGTTGCAGGTATCGTTTCAGGTATGCCGGGTATGATGGCAAGTTTGGTACAAGAATATGTTAGTATTGATACAGCAAACTTCGCTTCTTACAGTACTTTCGCATTAGTAGTGTTGATTTACATCTTTGTAATCTTCTTCGTTACTGTAATGCAATCAAGTATTCGTAAAATTCCAATTCAATATTCAAATAGACCATCTGGATCTAACTTCCAAGGAAAACATGACTCTAATATTCCGTTAAAACTTAACTCAGCTGGTGTAATCCCAGTAATCTTCGCTGTTACATTGTTAAGTATTCCAACGACAATTATGCAATTTGTACCAGGTTTACAAGGAACTACATTAGAATTATGGCTTACTGAAATATTTACTTATACAAGACCACTTGGATACGCAGTATATGTTGGATTAATCTTTGTATTTGCGTTTTTCTATTCGTTTGTACAAATTAACCCAGATAAAATGGCGAAAAACTTACAAAATCAAAATTCATATATTCCTGGTATTAGACCAGGTATTGATACGGAAAATTACATATCAAGATTATTAATCAAAATAACAATGGTTGGTGCTTCTTATTTAGTATTAATAGCATCATTACCAATCTTTGCCACTATGATCTTTGGACTACCAGCTTACGTTCGAATTGGTGGAACAAGTTTATTAATTGTTGTTGGTGTTGCAATCGAAACTACAAAACAAATAAAAACACAAGCACAACAACAAAAATATAGTGGATTTATTAAATAGGGACCCCCACATTGAAAATTTTAATGATGGGACCCCCAGGTGCTGGAAAAGGTAGCCAATCTGCCAAAGTAGTGGAACATTATCATTTACCTAGTATTTCGACAGGACAAATGTTTAGAGATGCATACAATAATAATGATCCTATAGGTATTGAGGCAATGAAATATATAAAAAAAGGAGACCTTGTTAGTGATGATATTACTAATGAGATAGTGAGACAAAGGTTGTCGAAAAATGACGCTGAAAATAGTTTCTTGCTTGATGGTTATCCTAGAACAGTAGCGCAAGCTGCTGCACTTGATGTAATGTTAGAAAAAATGGGTACTAAATTAGATGCTGTTTTTAATATTTTATCAAGTAACGATGTTCTTTTTGAACGTATGGAACAACGAAGAGTTTGTAAAAGTTGCGATACCACTTACCATCTAAAATTTAAAGTTCCCAAGAAAGATGGAATTTGTGATATATGTGGTGGGACGTTGTATCAAAGACCGGATGACTCATTAGAATCGGTTAAACGTAGATTAGAAATTTATGAAACTAAGACAAAGCCACTTTTAGACTACTATGATAAGAAAGGAATTCTATTTCATATCAACGGTATGCAACCATTTGATAACGTGTATAATGATATTGAATTAGTAATTAGTGATTTATAATGGTTACAATTAAATCTAAAAGAGAAATTGAATTGATGAAACAAGCAGGGCGTATTGTTGCTCTTGCTCATCAAGAAGTTAGTAAACACGTTAAACCTGGTGTTTCAACATTAGAGCTCGATAGAGTTGTAGAAGAAGTAATAAGAGCAAATAACGCTATACCTTCATTCAAAGGTTATGGTGGATTCCCAGGAAGTGCATGTACATCTGTAAATGAACAAGTTGTCCATGGGATACCAAGTAAGAAAGTAATACTTAAAGAAGGTGACATTATCGGTATCGATATTGGAGCTATTCATAAAGGGTATCACGGAGATTCTGCTTGGAGTTATCCAGTTGGAAAAATTAGTAAAGATGCACAACGTTTATTAGATGTTACAGAACAATCACTTTACGAGGGTTTGAAACAAGCTAAAGCAGGTAACAGATTATCAGATATTTCACACGCTATTCAAGTTTATGCAGAATCACATGGATACAGTATTGTTAGAGAGTTTGTAGGACATGGTGTTGGAAAGAATTTACACGAAGACCCACAAATCCCTAATTATGGATTACCTCATAAAGGTATTTTACTTAAAGCTGGTATGACTGTGGCAATTGAGCCTATGGTTAATATGGGTAGAAAAGAAGTGAAAGTATTGTCAGATAATTGGACAGCAGTGACAATTGATAAGAGCTTAAGTGCACATTTTGAACACTCAATCTTAATAACAGAAGGTGATTGTGTTATCTTCACAACACTAAAGGAGGAATCTTAATGGCTAAAGAAGAAAAACTAGAATTAGAGGGTAAAGTTATTGAATCGCTTCCTAATACACAATTTTTAGTTGAGTTAGAGAATGGACACCGAATTTTAGCACACGTTTCTGGTAAAATCCGCATGTATTACATTCGCATTTTACCAGGTGATAGAGTAACGGTAGAATTATCACCTTACGACTTAACACGTGGGCGAATAACTTATAGACACAAATAATCAAAGATAGAATTTAAAACTCCAAAGGAGGAAACAATAATGAAAGTAAGACCATCAGTAAAAAAGATTTGTGATAAATGCAAAATCATTAAACGTAACGGAAAAGTAATGGTTATTTGCGAAAATCCAAAACATAAACAAAGACAAGGTTAATAGGAGGTGCATTTATGGCACGTATATCAGGTATAGATATTCCTAGAGATAAACGCGTAGTTATATCATTAACTTACGTATTCGGAATAGGAAAAACTAAATCTCAAAAGATTTTAGCAGCTGCAGGTGTTTCTGAAGAGACACGAGTTAAAGATTTAACCGAAGATGAATTAGGTAGAATCAGAACAGAAGTTGCAAATTATAAAACAGAAGGTGACTTACGTAGAGAAGTTGCTTTAAACATCAAAAGATTACAAGAAATTGGTAGTTATAGAGGAATGCGTCATCGTAAACATTTACCGGTGCGTGGACAAAATACGAGAAACAACGCAAGAACGCGTAAGGGACCTCGTAGAACTATAGCTAACAAAAAGAAATAGGAGGATAAATAAATGGCACGTAAAGTAAGAACTAAACGTCGCGTGAAGAAAAATATTCCTTCAGGAGTAGCACATATCCATTCGACATTTAATAATACAATAATTACAGTAACTGATCCTACTGGTAATGCAATTGCATGGAGTAGTGCAGGAGCTTTAGGATTTAAAGGGAGCCGTAAATCAACACCATTCGCAGCACAAATGGCAAGTGAAGCTTGTGCAAAAGCAGCAATGGAACACGGTGTGGCACGAGTTGAAGTTTCAGTAAAAGGACCTGGTCCTGGACGTGAAGCAGCAATTAGAGCTCTTCAAACTGCTGGTTTAGAAATTACAGCAATTAGAGATGTAACACCAATTCCACATAACGGATGTCGTCCACCAAAACGACCTCGTGGTTAATTGGATCAAAAAAGGGAGGTTATTCATTTGAAAGATTTAAGATTTGAAAAACCAAGAACTGAAATTAAGAAACTTAATGATAGCGATACAGCTGGAGTTTTTGAATTATCACCACTAGAACGTGGATATGGTATTACAATTGGGAACTCTTTGCGTAGAATTTTGTTATCATCATTACCAGGAGCAGCAATTATTAATTGTGAAATCGACGGAGTGGAACATGAGTTTTCAAGCGTTGAAGGAGTAATTGAAGATGTTACTGCGATTGTTTTAAACTTAAAAGATGTTGTCCTAAGTATTGATAATGATGATCCAGACGTTGAAAAACGTTTAGAGATTTCTGTTGAAGGACCACATGTTGTTACTGCTAAAGATATTATCTGTGATAATGAAGTTACAGTAGTGAATGAAGACCAACATATTGCAACGGTTAATAAAGGAAAATTCCGTATGATATTGGTTGCAAGAAAAGGAATTGGATATGTAAGTGCAGATCAAAATAAAGAATACAACAACATGGTTGGTGTAATTCCTATTGATAGTATTTATACACCTGTTCAAAGAGTAAAGTATGATGTAACAAATGCATCATCAGGATCTTTTAATAATGATAAATTAACTATGGAAGTTATCACTAACGGAGCAGTTACGCCTCAAGAAGCATTAGGTATAGCAGCTAAGATGATGATTCAACATCTTGAAGTAGTTGTTGAATTAAGTGAAAAAGCTCAAGAAGAAGATTACATGATTGAAAGAGAATCTGAACAAAACTCACAAATCTTAGAAATGCAAATTGAAGATTTAGATTTATCAGTAAGAAGTTATAACTGCTTGAAACGCGCTGGAATTAATACTGTAGATGAATTAACTCAAAAGTCTGAAGAAGACATGATGAAAGTTAGAAATCTTGGTAAGAAATCGCTTAAAGAAGTTAAACAAAAACTAGATGAACTTAGTCTTGGATTAGCTAGACATTAATAGGAGGTAAAATTAATGGCTGGATATAGTAAATTAAACCGTAGAAGTGATCAAAGAAAAGCAATGTTACGTGACTTAGTTACTGCATTGATTATTCATGAAAGAATTACAACTACTGAAACTAAAGCTAAAGAACTACAACGTCTTGCTGACAAAATGGTTACTTTAGGAAAAAAAGGAACACTTGCTTCAAGAAAACAAGCTGCTAAGACAGTTAGATTCTTAGATGCAGGAAATGACAAAAATGCTCTACAAAAATTATTTAGTGATATAGCACCTCGTTTCACTGATAGACCTGGTGGTTACACTAGAGTTTATAAAATGGGACCTAGACGTGGAGATGCAACTCCAATGGCTATTATCGAATTTGTAGAATAACAAACAAGATTAAAGGTAAGCTTTCTGAGCTTACCTTTTTGTATATAATAAGTAATTATATGTTTCGCTTTTTGTAAGCATATTTGGTATAATAATACCGATAAATGGAGTTGATAGAATGAATATAATTGAAATCAAAGATTTATCATTCTCATATCAAGATGAAGTACAAGCACTATCCAATGTTAATCTCTCTGTAAAGAAAGGTGAATGGGTTAGTGTTTTAGGACATAATGGTAGTGGTAAATCTACTCTTTCAAAACTAATTATTGGATTACTTAAAGCTGATAGTGGTGAAATTTTAGTCGATGGAGTATTATTAAATGAAGAATCAGTTCACGATATAAGAAAAAAAATAGGTATAGTCTTTCAAAATCCTGATAATCAATTTGTTGGGGTTACCGTGGAAGATGATATCGCTTTTGGTATGGAAAACTTATGTTTCCAGCAGTCAGAAATTATTGAAAAGATTAAAGAATATGCAGGGAAAGTAAATATGTCTGAGTACTTAAAAAAAGAACCTCACGCTCTTAGTGGTGGGCAAAAGCAGCGAGTTGCTATAGCTGGAATATTGGCTATGAAGACAGAAATTATAATATTTGATGAAGCGACATCAATGTTAGATCCTAAAGGTCGAGCTTCAATTATGGAATATATCAAAGAAATTAAAGAAACTGGAGTTACAGTTATTACTATTACACATGATATGAAAGAAGCGGTTCTTTCAGATAGAATTATTATTTTAAAAGAAGGTAAAGTCATTGCTTGCGGAGAAACCAATGATATTTTGAATGATAAAGAGACGTTAAACTCATCTAATTTGGAATTACTTCTTCCATTGAAATTACAGTATTTATTAGATGAAGCTAACATTTCTAATGATAAAGTTAAAGATATATTATGGCAATTAAGTTTGAACAAGTAAATTTTAGTTATCCATCATTTGATGGAAATAATTTCTCCGCACTTAAAAATATAAACTTAGAAATAAATGAAAAAGGCGAATTTATAACACTTATAGGTGAAACTGGAAGTGGAAAATCCACTTTAGTTCAGCATATGAATGCTTTAGTTAGACCTACTACTGGAAGAGTTACTATTTACGGTATTAAAATCGAGAATGATACAAAGAAAAAAGGAAAAGTTAAACTCAATCCATTACGTCAACGAGTTGGGCTTGTTTTTCAATTTCCAGAGTATCAATTATTTGAAGAAACAGTATTAAAAGATATTATCTTTGGACCAAAAAACTTTGGAGTATCAACAGAAGACGCTACTAAAAGAGCCAAAGAAGTGATAAAACATGTTGGATTAGATGAAGATTACTTAAAAAGAAGTCCGTTTAACTTATCAGGTGGAGAGAAAAAAAGAGTATCTATCGCTGGAATATTAGCAATGGAACCTGACATATTGGTTCTTGATGAACCTACTAGTGGGTTAGATCCAAAAGGTAGAGATGACCTGTTGAAACTATTCACAGACATTCATAATAAACTTAATAAAACAGTGATTATTATCACTCATGATATGAATACTGTTTATAAGTATGCTTCAAGAGTATTAGTTATGAATGAAGGTAATTTAGTATATGATGGTATTCCAAGTGAGTTATTTAGTAATAAAAATATTGAAAGTTGGAATCTAGATGTACCTGATATAATATC
>Ga0209633_10003331_pt1 | contig 14896 bp, 10 predicted proteins | sample Cruoilmetagenom1_FD_187290 | JGI IMG/M metagenome (GOLD analysis project Ga0209633, IMG submission 187290) | Oil polluted marine microbial communities from Coal Oil Point, Santa Barbara, California, USA - Sample 1 (SPAdes) (version 2) | ecosystem: Environmental > Aquatic > Marine > Oil seeps ... | reverse complement strand
TCTTTACTATCCAAGGTCGTGGTACAGTTGTAACTGGTAAAGTTGATCAAGGTAAAGTATGTGTAGGTGACGAAGTTGAAATCGTTGGTCTTAAAGATACTCAAAAAACAACAGTAACTGGTGTTGAGATGTTCCGTAAAGAAATGGATTGTGGTCTTGCTGGTGATAACTGTGGTGTTCTTATCCGTGGTATAGATAAAGAAGCTGTACAAAGAGGTATGGTTCTTTGTAAGCCAGGTTCAATCACTCCACATACTGAGTTTGAAGCTGAGATCTATGTTCTTACTAAAGAAGAAGGTGGTAGACACACTCCATTCTTTGATAACTACAGACCACAGTTTTACGTACGTACAACAGACGTAACTGGTTCAGTTAAACTTCAAGAAGGTACTGAAATGGTTATGCCAGGGGATAACATTAAAATTAATGTTGAACTTATCGCACCAGTTGCACTTGATCAAGGTACTAAGTTTGCTATCCGTGAAGGTGGTAGAACTGTTGGTGCTGGTGTTGTTTCTAAGATTATTGCTTAAGACAAACACTTGTAAGAGGTTCATCCCTCTTACAAACTTATCATAGGAGATAACAATGAGAGAAACTGTTCACTTAGGTTGTGAGAAATGTACAAGACGTAATTATCACACAGCTAAAAACAAAAAAACTACTACAGAGAAACTTGCTCTTAAAAAGTATTGTAAATGGTGTAAATGCCACACAGTACATAAAGAAATGAAGCTGTAATAGCGTAAGACGTTTTACTGAGACTATGTAGATAGTCTCATTCTAGGCCAATAGCTCAGTTGGTAGAGCACTGGTCTCCAAAACCAGGTGCCGTGGGTTCGAGTCCCTCTTGGCCTGCCACAAAAAAAGGTAACATATATGGGAAAATTTTCAACATTTATAGCGAATGCTCGCGCAGAGATTCATAAAGTAATATTTCCAACTAAAGTACAAGTAAGACAAGCATTTTTAGCAGTTATTCTCGTAGTAACTGTAATATCAATATTTTTAGCATTGGTTGACCTTATGATGTCATCAATCGTATCATCAGTTTTATAGGATAAACAATGGCTTTTCAATGGTATGCAATTCAAACGTATTCAGGATCTGAACAATCTGTAAAAAGAGCAATTGAGCAACTCATCATCGATCACGGTATCGAAGAAAAAGTTGAACGTATTGTAGTCCCAACTGAAGAAGTTATAGAAGTAAAGAATGGTGAAAAAAAGATCACTGAAAGAACATTATATTCAGGGTATGCTTTCGCACATATAGACCTGGATACTGACCTTTGGCACAAGATTCAATCTTTACCAAGAGTATCTAGATTTATCGGTGAACAAAAGACACCTACTGCACTTACAGAAGCAGATATCAAAGTGATTTTAGACAAGATGGAGCAAAAAGCTGCCCCTCGTCCTAAGGTTGACTTTGAAACAGGTGAAATGGTACGTATCATTGATGGTCCATTTTCCAACTTTACAGGTATGGTGGAAGAGTATGATCTTAACCACGGTACATTAAAATTAAATGTTTCAATCTTTGGTAGAAACACACCAGTAGAAATACTTTATACGCAAGTAGAAAAGATAATCTAATGATTATCTAGTCTTTCGTCACAAAGACTTTAAACTGTTAGTGAAATATAGAACGATCAATTAATCTAAAGGAAGAACAGATGGCAAAAAAAATAGCTGAAAAGTTTAAAATGATGATCCCTGCAGGATCTGCAAACCCATCACCACCAGTAGGTCCAGCACTTGGACAACGTGGTGTGAACATTATGGAATTTTGTAAAGCATTTAACGAGAAAACAAAAGATCAAATGGGCTTTAAAGTACCTGTAATAGTTACCGTATATGCTGACAAAAGTTTCACAATGGAAACAAAGCAGCCACCAGCTTCAGAGTTAATCCTGAAAGCTGCTGGACTTAAAAAAGGTACAGATAATCCTATCACTAATAAAGTAGGAAATATCACTAAAGCAAAACTTGATGAAATCATCGAGAGAAAAATAGTTGATATGAATACAAATGACAAAGAGATGGCGGCAAAAATCATCGCTGGAACTTGTAGAAGTATGGGTGTTGAAATAGTAGATTAATACAATCTAGTTGAATATAAATCTTTAACCACATGATTTAAAAAATGTGGGAGCATAAAAGCGGAGAAATAAAATGGCAAAAAAAGCAAGTAAAAGAAGAGAAGCATTACTTAAAATAGTAGATGTAACTAAAGAGTATGGTGTTGATGAAGCGATGGTTACACTTAAAGAGCTAAAATCAGCAAAATTTGATGAGACAGTTGAAGTTGCACTTAACTTAAATGTTGACCCAAGACATGCAGACCAGATGGTAAGAGGATCAGTTGTTCTTCCTAATGGAACTGGTAAAAAAGTAAGAGTAGCAGTATTCGCTAAAGACGCTAAAGCAGATGAAGCAAAAGCAGCAGGTGCAGACCTTGTTGGTGCAGCAGACCTTATTGAAGATATTCAAGCAGGGAAAATCGATTTTGATATCGTTATCTCTACACCAGACATGATGGGTGTACTTGGTAAAGTTGCACGTGTACTTGGGCCAAAAGGTCTTATGCCTAACCCTAAGACTGGTACAGTAACTATGGATGTTGCTAAAGCAGTTGAAAACGCTAAAGGTGGTCAAGTAAACTTTAGAGTTGACAAAAAAGGTAACATTCACGCAGGAATCGGAAAAATTTCTTTTTCAGCAGATAAAATCAAAGAAAACTTTATTACCCTTATGGAGACTGTAAACAGAGCAAAACCAGCTTCTGCAAAAGGTAGATATATCACTAATGGAGCGATCTCACTTACTATGAGTCCTTCAATCACACTTGATACTACTGAATTAATGGATATCAAATAAGACATGCATAAAGAGACTTTGTCTCTTTATCATCACTTATTTTCAAACAAAGATTAATACTTAATTTTTGTTTGAGAGTAATTTTTACTACTCATAAATCTTAGATTAAAGATAATAGGGGCGAAAGCTTAATTAATACATTTGAAAGAATGTATGCGTCGGGATATTTCTGACACCCTTTTAGAAATCGGAAGGAGAATATATGACTAGAACTAGAAAAGAAGAACTCGTTGCAGAAATGACAGCAGAGTTTAAAGAAGCTGGTGCGATCATCGTTTGTGATTACAAAGGTATGACAGTTGAAAATCTTGAGATCGTAAGAAATCTTGCAAAAGACGAAGATACTAAAGTACAAGTAGTAAAAAACAAACTGGCACGCATTGCATTGAAAAATGCTGGGTGTGAAGATGTTGAATTTACAGACACTAACCTTGTAATCTGGGGTCCTGCACAGGTAACACCTTGTAAGATAGCAGACAAAGCAGCAACTGACAACAAAGAAAGTTTCGCAATTAAAACAGGTTTGATCCTGGGTGAAGTTGCAAGTTTGGAAACCATCAACGCGATGGCTAAACTTCCTACAAGAGATGTACTTATTGGTATGCTTCTTAATGTATGGAATGCTCCAGTACAAAACTTTACAATCGGTATGAATGCTTTAGCAACTAAAAAAGAAGAAGAAGCGTAGAGTGGTGAGAGCCACGAGGCTCTTTTGATTTAAAAATGCATTAGGCATTTATAACATATATTTTAAGGAATTAAAAATGGCAACAACTAAAGAAGATGTTCTTGAGTTTATCTCAAACATGTCAGTACTTGAGCTTTCTGAGCTTGTAAAAGAATTTGAAGAGAAATTTGGCGTATCTGCACAAGCTACAGTAGTAGCTGGTGGTGGAGCTGCTGCTGGTGGTGAAGCTGCTGAAGAGCAAACAGAGTTTACTGTTGTTCTTACAGATGCTGGAGAGAAAAAAATCAATGCTATTAAAGTAGTAAGAGCTATCACAGGTCTTGGACTTAAAGAAGCAAAATCTGCTGTTGAAGAAGTACCATCTGTACTTAAAGAAGGTGCATCTAAAGAAGAAGCTGAAGAATTCAAAAAACAAATTGAAGAAGCTGGCGCTAAGTGTGAACTTAAATAAGAACTCTTATTTAAGTGAGTTTAGGCATTGTGCCTAAGCTCAAACCCTTTTACTTAGGTTTATATAAAAGCTATTTGGAGACATTCTCATACCCTCCACCGATAGTTTCTTTGTGTATCTAATACATCAACCAATTATTATCTACAAACCATACTTACTAACCACACTTAAGGATAGCCCATGTTAAACTCTTTACATTCTGGTAACAGACTTCGTGTTGATTTTTCAAAAACACCAAGAGAGATAGAAATCCCAAACTTATTGCAACTTCAACAAAAAAGTTATGAAAACTTTTTAATGTTAGGTGAAAAAGACAGAAAAAACTCTACATTAGAAAGAGTATTTAGATCTGCTTTCCCTATACATGATCAACAAAACAGAGTAACACTTTCTTATAAAAACTCTGAAGTCGTTAAACCGAAATATACAGTACGTGAATGTATGGAGAGAGGATTAACGTATTCTGTTTCATTGAAAATGAACATTGCCCTGACTATCTGGAATAGAGATGAGAAAACAGGTGAGAAACTTGATCCAAAAGAGATAAAAGAACAAGCAGTTTTTGTTCGTGACATCCCTTTGATGACAGAACGTACTTCATTTGTAGTTAACGGTGTTGAAAGAGTTATCGTCAATCAACTTCATAGATCTCCAGGGGTTATCTTTAAAGAAGAAGAGGGGACAACTATAGGTTCTCCACTGCTTTATTCTGCGCAAATCATCCCAGATCGTGGTTCTTGGTTGTATTTTGAGTATGACTCAAAAGAGATTCTTTACGCACGTATCAACAAAAGAAGAAAAATTCCTGTAACGATTCTTTTTAGAGCATTAGATTATTCTAAAGATGATATTGTAAAACTATTTTACTCGACAAAAGAAATCACAATTAAGAATAACAGATTCCTTATGAAGTTTGATGCGGAAGACTTTGGTGGTAGAGCTGACTATGATGTGAAAGATATAGATGGTAATACGGTTGTTTTAGCAGGGAAAAGACTGACTAAGAAAAAAGCGCAAAAACTCATTGAAGAGGGTCTTGAATGGATCGAATATCCACTTGAAGTACTTATGGAAAGACATTTAGCTACGCCAGTCATCGACCAAGAGAGTGGTGAAGTACTGTATGATGTAGTGACACCATTGGATGAAGCTAAACTTAAAAAAATGATAGAACAGGGTATCGAGACGATTGATATCATCAATGACCTTGCAGAAGGTGCAGATATGTCTATCATTAATGCGTTTACTGCAGACAATGAAAGCTTAAGACTACTTAAACAAACAGAGCAGATAGATGATGAAAATGTACTTTCAGCGATTCGTATCTATAAAGTGATGAGACCAGGTGAGCCTGTCACACCTGAAGCGGCAAAATCATTTTTAAGACAACTTTTCTTTGATCCTGAAAGATATGACTTGACTCAAGTTGGTCGTATGAAGATGAACCATAAACTAGGTCTTGATATCCCTGAATATGCTACAGTCCTTACAGCAGAAGACCTCATTAATACTGTGAAATACTTGATTAAAGTAAAAAATGGTCAAGGTCACATCGATGATAGAGATCATCTAGGTAACAGAAGAATTAGAGCCATCGGTGAGCTTCTTGGTAATGAGCTACATAATGGTCTCATAAAGATGCAAAAAGCCATCAAAGATAAAATGACAACTGTATCTGGAACGATTGATGAATTAATGCCACACGACTTAGTAAACTCTAAAATGATCACCAATACAATTTTAGAATTTTTCTCATCTGGGCAACTTTCTCAGTTTATGGATCAGACAAACCCACTTTCAGAAGTGACACATAAGAGAAGACTTTCTGCACTTGGAGAGGGTGGTCTTGTTAAAGAAAGAGCTGGATTTGAAGTTAGGGATGTACACCCAACACACTATGGTCGTATTTGTCCTATCGAAACGCCAGAGGGTCAGAATATTGGTTTGATCAATACACTTGCTACGTACTCAAAAGTAAATGAGCATGGGTTTATTGAAGCACCATATAAAGTGGTAAAAGACTGTCAAGTTACAGATGAGATCGTTTACATCACGGCAACACAAGAAGAAGATAAATGTATCGCTCCTGCGTCTACTGTGGTGAGTGAAGATGGGCGTATTGTTGAAGACCTTATTGAGACTAGACTCAATGGTAACATTGAGTTGAATGATGCTAAACGTGTTGATTTGATTGATATTTCTCCATTGATGATCTCAGGATCTGCAGCTGCATTGATCCCATTCTTGGAACATGATGATGCCAACCGTGCACTCATGGGTTCAAACATGCAACGTCAAGCAGTACCTCTTCTTAAAACAGATGCCCCTATCGTTGGTACGGGTATGGAAGCCATCGTAAGTAGAGATGCTTGGGAATGTGTGAAAGCAGAGAGAAAAGGTACCGTTGAAAAGATAGATTCGAAGAATATCTATATTATGGGTGAAGATGAGTCAGGTGTATTTATAGACCATTATCCACTTGAAAAGAACATGAGAACCAACCAAAATACGACGTTTACACAAACGCCTATTGTAAAACTTGGTGACAAGATCGAAGCAAAACAAGTGATTGGTGATGGTGCGAATATGGATCAAGGTGAACTTGCCATTGGTAAAAACATTCGTGTTGCATTTATGCCATGGTATGGATATAACTACGAAGATGCGATTATCATTTCTGAGCGTATCATTCGTGAAGATACCTTCACATCTGTTCATACTTATGAAAAAGAAGTGGAAGCTAGAGAACTTAAACATGGTACAGAAGAGATCACACGTGATATCCCAAATATCCGTGAAGATGAGCTTCTTCACCTTGATGAGTCGGGTATCGTTCAAATGGGTACGTATATAAAGCCTGGTATGATCCTTGTAGGTAAAGTAAGCCCTAAAGGTGAGATCAAACCAACACCAGAAGAAAGACTTTTAAGAGCGATCTTTGGTGAAAAAGCAGGACATGTGGTCAACAAATCACTCTATTGTCCAGCATCTATGGAAGGTGTGGTTGTTGATATCAAAGTCTTTACAAAAAAAGGTTATGAGAAAGATGCCCGTGCTATTCAAGCGTATGAAGAAGAAAAAGCAATACTAGACGGTGATCATCATGATCAACTTCTTATGATAGATAGAGAAGAGATCTTACGTATTGCAAACTATCTTTCATCTCAAGAACTATCTAAAGATGTAAGCATAGGTGAAACGGAATACAAGCAAGGTTCTAAAATCTCTGAAGAGACTATCAAAGAAGTCAATAGATTTGCACTTCGTGGTGTTGTTCAGTCTTACTCTGATGATGTTCAAAATGAGTATGAGTCACTTAAAAACTACTTCTTAAAGCAGAAAAAGAGACTTAAAAATGACCATGAAGAGAAATTGACTGTACTTGAAAAAGACGATATCCTTCCTTCAGGTGTAACTAAATTGGTGAAGATTTATATTGCAACGAAGCGTAAGCTAAAAGTTGGAGATAAAATGGCAGGGCGTCACGGAAACAAAGGTATTGTTTCTAACATCGTACCAGAGATTGATATGCCATACCAAGAAGATGGTAGATCTGTAGATATTATCTTGAACCCACTAGGGGTCCCATCACGTATGAATATCGGGCAGATCCTTGAAGTACACCTTGGACTCATTGGTAAAAACCTTGGTGAGCAGATAGAAGACATGTTTAACAATCAGCAAGAAGGCTTTGTAAAAGACTTAAGAGCGAAGATGATCGCTATTGCTGATGTGGCTAAACTCATGAATGCAAAAGAATTGCTCACATCGATGAGTGATGAAGAGCTTATCACTTACGGTAGAGACTGGTCAACCGGTGTGAAGTTTGCTGCTCCTGTATTTGAAGGTGCAAATCAAGCTGAGTTTGACAAATTATTTGAAATGGCGAAGATAGATTCTGACGGTAAGATGAAACTTTTTGATGGTAAAACAGGTGAAGAGATGATAGAGCGTGTGAACGTTGGGTATATGTACATGCTTAAGCTTCACCACTTGGTAGATGAGAAAGTCCATGCACGTTCAACTGGACCTTATTCACTTGTTACACAACAACCAGTAGGTGGTAAAGCACTATTTGGTGGACAAAGATTTGGAGAGATGGAAGTATGGGCACTAGAGGCCTATGGTGCATCACATATCCTTAAAGAAATGTTGACCATAAAATCAGATGATGTGGAAGGTAGAGCCAAGGCATACAGAGCCATCACTAAAGGTGAGTCTGTGCCAGAGTCAGGTGTACCTGAGACGATGTTTGTATTGACCAAAGAGCTTCAAGCCCTTGGATTAGACACAGAGTTATATGAGAGTAAAAAAGAAGTGGAGGGTGAAAATGAGTAAGTTTTTAGAGAATTTAACACCAATAGATCTAAACAGTGATGATAGACCAAAAGATATAGCAGCTCTACAATTAAGGGTGGCTAGTCCAGAGAAAGTACTTTCTTGGAGTTTTGGTGAAGTCAAAAAACCAGAAACAATTAACTATAGAACCCTTAAACCAGAGCGTGATGGACTTTTCTGTGCGAAAATATTTGGACCTATACGTGACTACGAGTGTCTTTGTGGTAAATACAAAAAGATGCGTTATAAAGGTGTAGTATGTGAGAAGTGTGGTGTTGAAGTTACGTCATCTAAAGTAAGAAGAAACCGTATGGGTCACATTGATCTTATCGCTCCTGTGGCACACATTTGGTATGTCTCTTCATTACCATCACGTATCGGTACACTTTTGGGTGTAAAGATGAAAGATTTAGAACGTGTACTCTACTATGAAGCGTACATTGTTAAAACACCAGGTGAAGCATCTTATGATAGCTTAGGTGAAACACCACTTGTAAAGTATGATGTACTCAACGAAGAGCAATATCAGCAGATCATGCAGCGTTTTGGTGATACAGAACTTGATGCAAGAATGGGTGGAGAGATAGTACAAGAATTACTTGCTGACCTTGATCTTGTTGAAATGTTTACACAGCTTAAACTTGACATAGAGGCGACAAAATCTGAAGCAAAAAGAAAGACGATTGTTAAGCGTCTTAAAGTCATTGAAGCATTCTTACACTCAGGTAACAGACCAGAGTGGATGATGTTAACACAACTTCCAGTACTTCCACCAGATTTGAGACCACTTGTAAGTCTTGATGGTGGTAAATTTGCCGTTTCTGATGTAAACGACCTTTACAGAAGAGTAATCAACCGTAACCAACGTCTGAAAAGACTTGTAGAACTTGATGCTCCGGAAATCATCGTAAGAAATGAAAAACGTATGCTTCAAGAAGCTGTGGATGCATTATTTGATAACGGTAGACGCGGAAATGCAGTTAAAGGTGCTAACAAAAGACCACTTAAATCACTTTCAGAAGTGATCAAAGGTAAGCAAGGTCGTTTTAGACAAAACCTTCTTGGTAAACGTGTTGACTTCTCTGGACGTTCTGTTATTGTTGTTGGACCAGACTTACGTATGGACCAGTGTGGACTTCCAAAGAAAATGGCTATTGAGCTCTTTAAGCCACACTTGATGGCTAAACTTGAAGAAAAGGGTTATGCAACCACGCTTAAACAAGCGAAGAAGATGATCGAAAAGCAAGAAAATGAAGTATGGGAATGTTTAGAAGAAGTGGTTGATAATTATCCTATCTTACTAAACCGTGCACCTACACTGCATAAGCTTTCAATTCAAGCGTTCCACCCAAGACTTATCGAGGGTAAAGCGATTCAATTGCACCCACTTGTATGTTCTGCGTTTAATGCCGATTTCGATGGGGATCAGATGGCGGTACACGTACCACTTTCAGATGAGGCGATTGCTGAAGCAAAAGTATTGATGCTTGCATCTATGAATATTTTGCTTCCAGCATCTGGAAAAGCGATTGCGGTTCCTTCACAAGATATGATTTTGGGTCTTTATTACCTGACATTAGAGAAAAATGATGTTAAAGGTGAAAACAAACTGTTTGCAAATGTGGAAGAAGTTGAAATTGCATTTGATCAAAATGCTTTGGATCTCAATGCACGTATTAGAACAGTGATCGATGGAAAAATTGCAAAATCAACAGCTGGTAGACTTATCTTAAAGTCTATTATCCCTGATTATGTACCAGAAAAATATTGGAACAAGATCTTAAAGAAAAAAGACATTGGTACTTTGGTTGACTATATCTATAAAATAGGTGGTGTGTCTCAAACTGCTGGTTTCCTTGACAATCTTAAAGATATGGGTTTCAAATATGCAACTAAAGTAGGGGTTTCTATCTCTATTGATGATATTAAAATCCCTGAGATTAAAGAATCAAGTGTTATCTCGGCAAAAGAAGAAGTAAAAGAGATTCAGCGTCAGTATGGTGCTGGACTTTTAACAGATCAAGAACGATATAACAAAATTATTGATATCTGGACAGATGCCAACAATGGTATTGCTGAAGGTTTGATGAGTCTTATTAGAGCAGATAAAGAAGGATTCAACTCAGTACACATGATGGCAGATTCTGGGGCTAGAGGTTCAGCTGCTCAGATACGTCAACTTTCAGGTATGAGGGGTCTCATGGCGAAATCAGATGGGTCAATTATTGAAACACCTATTACGTCAAACTTCCGTGAAGGTCTTAATGTACTTGAGTACTTTATTTCAACACACGGTGCGAGAAAAGGTCTTGCCGATACAGCACTTAAAACTGCCAATGCGGGTTATTTGACAAGAAAACTTATTGATGTTGCACAAAACGTGAAGATCTCTATGACTGACTGTGGTACACATGAGGGTGTTGAAGTATCTGACATCGTTGTGGGTAATGAGATGATCGAGCCATTGGCTGATCGTATTTACGGTAGAGTATTGGCTGAAGATATCATCGATCCTATTACGTCTGAAGTACTTGTAAATGAAGGTACGATGATCGATGAAGAGACAGCAATTCGTGTACAAGATGCAGGTGTACGTTCAGTGGTAATGAGAGCACCATCATCTTGTAAAGCACCTAAGGGTCTTTGTGCAAAATGTTATGGTCTTAACATGGCAGATAACAAGATGGTTAAACGAGGTGAGGCAGTTGGTGTTATTGCAGCACAGTCTATTGGTGAGCCAGGTACACAACTTACATTACGTACTTTTCACACGGGTGGTACGGCGACTGCTGGTAAAGAAGAAAGATCAGTTGTTGCAACCAAAGAAGGTTTTGTAAGATACTATAACTTAAATGTATATAGAAATACAGACGGAAACCTTATCGTTGCTAACAGAAGAAATGCTGGTGTACTTTTGGTTGAACCAAAAATCAAAGCAGTGACAGCAGGTGCCGTTTCTATTGTTGTAACACATGATGAGATCGTGGTTTCTGTAAAAGGAAAAAGCGCAGACGAAGTGAAGTACAATCTCAGAAAATCTGATGTAGCTAAATCAAATGAACTTGCTGGTGTTGCAGGTAAAATTGAAGGTAAACTTTTCTTACCATTGAAAGATGGTGATAAAGTAGAAGAGGGTGATTCTATTGTTGAAGTCATTAAAGAGGGTTGGTCGGTTCCAAGCCGTATCCCTTTTGCCTCTGAACTTAAAGTGGAAAATGGAGCACCAGTGACACAAGAGGTTATCTCTGAGTCTAAAGGTACTGTGAAGTTCTTCTTACTTAAAGGAGATTATCTTGAAGCACATGAAACGATTAAAGTAGGTGACAAAGTAGAAGAGAAAGGTCTTTTTGCAGTTGTGGTCGATGAAAACAACAGAGAGGCAGCTAGACACTATATCTCAAGAGGTTCAGTGCTTAAAGTAGATAATGATGCAGTGGTACAAAGAGGTGACTCACTTTCTGCTCCTGAGATTTCTACTCAAGTGGTTATTGCTGAATGGGATCCATACTCAGAGCCTATTATTGCTGAGCAAAAAGGTACGTTGAAATTTGAAGATATCATCCCTGGTGTGACTGCGGTTGAACAGTTTGACGAAATCACAGGTGATACAAGACTTGAATTGAATGAATATATCCCTGCTGCCTATAAACCAGCGATTATTCTTGCAACAGAAGGTGGAGAGTTGATTCGTTATCAACTTGATCCTAAATCGATTTTATTTGTGAATGATGGTGCGGAAGTAAGCATTGCAGATATCTTGGCTAAGACACCTAAAGCTGCGATCAAATCAAAAGATATTACCGGGGGTCTTCCAAGAGTTTCTGAACTCTTTGAAGCAAGACGTCCAAAAGATATTGCATTGATCGCACAGATCGATGGTGTGGTAAGCTTTGGTAAGCCACTTCGTGGGAAAGAGAGACTTATCGTCTCTGGTGATAATGGTCAGATAACTGAGCAATTCATCGATAAAAATAAAGTAGCCCTTGTTCACACTGGTGAATATGTGCATGCGGGTGAAAAATTGACAGATGGTATCGTGTCAAGTCATGATATCCTTGCGGCTCTTGGTGAGAAAGCATTGTATGAGTACATCGTGTCTGAAGTACAAATGGTTTACCGTAGACAAGGGGTTAATATCTCAGATAAACACATTGAGATCGTAACATCTCAAATGATGAGACAAGTGAAAGTTGTTGAAAGTGGTGATTCTAAGTTTATTGCTGGAGATATTATCTCTCGTCGTAAGTTTAAAGAGGAAAATGAAGCAGTCATTAAACTTGGTGGTGAACCTTCTATTGCTGAACCAATGCTAGTAGGTATTACACGTTCAGCGGTCGGGGCAGACTCTATCATCTCTGCGGCATCATTCCAGGATACAACTAAAGTACTTACCTCTGCGTCTATCGCAGGTACAGTAGATATGCTTGAAGACCTTAAAGAAAACGTTGTTATCGGTCGTCTTATCCCAGTAGGTACTGGTATGATAGACAATGATAATATTGAATTGACTGCTGCTGAGTAGTTAATGTTGTAGGGTCGGTAATACCGACCATTAATAGTTAAAACTTCATATACCTAGTGGTCGATTTTATCGACCCTACGGGATACACTCCTTTTATAAGAAAAACCAAAGAATATTTCGATATAATATGCCTCCAAAAATCTGTGTGCTTTAGGCTAGATAAAAGTGGTTATAGACTATTTTTATGTGGTGTAAGAACCCAGATTCAAGAGACATTGATCTCAATTCAAACTAACTGAAAAGGAAACGATTTGCCTACAATTAACCAATTGATTCGTAAAGAACGTAAAAAGCAAGTGAAAAAATCAAAATCACCTGCGCTTGTAAAATGTCCTCAAAGAAGAGGCGTATGTACTAGAGTATATACAACAACACCAAAGAAACCTAACTCGGCACTTAGAAAAGTTGCTAAAGTAAGATTGACTTCTGGTTTTGAGGTTATCTCATACATCGGTGGTGAAGGTCACAACCTTCAAGAGCACTCTATCGTACTAGTACGTGGAGGAAGAATTAAAGATTTACCTGGTGTTAAGTATCACATTGTTCGTGGTGCATTGGATGCTTCAGGTGTAAATGGTAGAACTGTTGCACGTTCTAAATATGGTACAAAAAGACCTAAATAATCATTAGATTATTTAAAAAGTTTAAAGTAATAGTTTAGTCTGGGAACAGGCTTCAAGCAGGTGTTGTCATATATCCTTAGGGGACAAGACTTGAGTAAATTTTAATAAATTGAAGGAATCTCTATGAGAAGAAGAAAAGCTCCCGTAAGACCGGTATTACCAGATCCAGTACACGGATCTAAAGTGTTAACAAAATTCATCAATGCAGTTATGCTTGGTGGTAAAAAAAGTACAGCACAAAAAGTAATGTACTCAGCGTTAGAAAGAATTGAATCAAAATCTGGTGAAAAAGGTATTGAAGTTTTCAACAAAGCAATGGAAAACGTTAAGCCTGTAATGGAAGTAAAATCTAGAAGAGTAGGTGGTGCAACGTACCAGGTGCCAATAGAAGTTAGACCTGTAAGACAACAATCTCTTGGTATTAGATGGATCGTTGATGCAGCAAGAAAAAGAAATGAAAGAACTATGATGGAGCGTTTAAGTAATGAACTTATGGATGCTGCAACTGAAAAAGGTTCTGCTTTCAAAAAGAAAGAAGATACATACAAAATGGCAGAAGCTAACAAAGCATTTGCTCACTATAGATGGTAAGGAACTAAGTTATGGCAAGAACGCACAAACTTAACGACGTAAGAAACATCGGTATTGCTGCTCACATTGATGCAGGTAAAACAACAACAACTGAAAGAATTCTTTTCTATACAGGTGTTGAGCATAAAATTGGTGAAGTACATGATGGTGCTGCAACAATGGACTGGATGGAACAAGAGCAAGAAAGAGGTATAACGATTACTTCTGCTGCGACTACTTGTGAGTGGGATAAAAAGCAAATTAACATTATAGATACTCCGGGACACGTTGACTTCACAATTGAAGTTGAGCGTTCTATGAGAGTACTTGATGGTGCCGTATCTGTATTCTGTGCAGTTGGTGGTGTTCAACCACAATCTGAGACAGTATGGAGACAAAGAAACCGTTATGGTGTACCTTCAATTGTATTTGTAAACAAATATGATAGAACAGGTTCTGACTTTTATGAAGTTGAGAGACAGATTAAAGAAAGACTAAAAGGTAATCCAGTACCAATCCAACTACCAATTGGTGCAGAAGAAGATTTCCAAGGTGTTATTGATCTTGTTAAAATGAAAGCAATCGTTTGGGATGCTGATGCAGCTATGGGTTCTAACTACCATGTAGAAGAGATTCCAGCAGATATGGCTGACGTTGTTGCTGAATACCGTGAAAAACTTATTGAGAGTATTTCTGAAGCGGACGGTAATGATGCACTTATGGAAAAATACATGGAAGGCGAAGAGCTTTCTGAAGAAGAGATCGTAGCTGGAATTAAAGCAGCAACTATCGGTATGCACATCGTTCCAATGACTGTTGGTT
>Ga0209633_10003330_pt1 | contig 14904 bp, 9 predicted proteins | sample Cruoilmetagenom1_FD_187290 | JGI IMG/M metagenome (GOLD analysis project Ga0209633, IMG submission 187290) | Oil polluted marine microbial communities from Coal Oil Point, Santa Barbara, California, USA - Sample 1 (SPAdes) (version 2) | ecosystem: Environmental > Aquatic > Marine > Oil seeps ... | reverse complement strand
CAAAACCAAAACATATACGGCTTTACATGAAATAGCCGATAAAATTCACAGGCGTTCCTTAATTTTCTTGTTTACGGATATGTTTCAGGCTGATAAGGATGAGGATATGTTATTTGAAGCATTACGTCATTTAAAGTATAACAAACATGAAGTAGTATTGTTTCATACCTATGATGGTAAACATGAGTTAAATTTTGAATTTGATAATATACCTAAGCGATTTATAGATGTTGAAACCGGTGAGCATATTAATTTATATGCCGATACTGTTAAGGAAAATTATAAGAGTAGTGTAGAAAAGTATTTTAATCAACTAAAAATGAAATGTATGCAATATAAAATTGATTATGTTCCAGTAGATATTAATAAGGGTTTTGAGCAGATATTAACTACCTATTTGATCAGTAGGAAAAGATTTTTATAATAAAGTTTCAAAAAGGTTTTGCAGATAGAAAAAACGAGTTTATATTTGCAACCGCTATAAAGCAACGGTTTGGTAGTTCAGCTGGTTAGAATACCTGCCTGTCACGCAGGGGGTCGCGGGTTCGAGTCCCGTCCAGACCGCAATTAAAATGTTGTGTTGTTTTTGGTAGTTTACATATAAACTACCCTAACTTAATAAGTTAGTCAATGGAAAGCTTCCCTATGAACGGGATGCTTTTTTGTTTTACAATACATCCAATTTATATATATTCTACAAAGCGAACTGGATGGTTCTTGTTATCTTGGACATACTGAAGATTTAGGATTGTTAAATCACAATCAAGGATTTTCAAAATATACAAAATCAAAGTTTCCATTGGAATTAGTACATTTAGATAATTTGAAACAAGATTAGAAGCAATGAAATGTGAGTATTTTATAAGGAAGCTGTGGAATTGGATGTGTTATAAGAGATTAATTGAAAATAAATTGTTAGGGTGGCGGGTTCGCCGCGTGCTCCTTTAGATTAGTAAAGTAAAAATAATTACTTATTTTAAAGTAAATGATGGTGATGAAATTTCTTTTTTGCTACTTTTTTTCTTTGTTAATAGATGTAAATTTGTAATAAATTAAATGAAAAAAGAATGGGATGAACTTTAACAAAAATTATAGTGATTTTAAATATGAAATCAACATTTTTTTGTGCAAATAATCTCTTCTAAACGAGTTATTTTTTGTTTATTTGAATTATTAACAATTCTATATTAAATATGATTTTTAGTTCTGCATTGAAATTAAGAAAAATAACCTTATTCTTTTTCATTTTATCCTCACTAATAGTAAACAGTCAAAAAAATTCAAAAATTTGGGAAGCACTCTTAAACAACAAAAGGAGTGAAGCTTTAAAGTTAGTAGATAATCTTCCTATAGAAAATGATACTGAGAATTTAATTCTTAAAAAGTTAGTTCAAATGGAGAATGGAATAATGCAAAGTGACTCAATCTTTATTTCAAATATTTCTAATTATCCAAACTTTGAAAATTATTTATTCTCAAATTGGATGCTTCCATATTTTTTTGGTGATTATATTGGAAATGGGTTCAGTAAAAATACTAATGAACTTCCTCATTTAATTGACACTTCACGAATAATTAATAGTACTACAAAGAATGGCATGTATTATTTACAGGCTGTCACAAAAAGAAATAAAAGAGATTGGAAAGGATATGAAAATATAATTCGCCAAGTAAATGCTGTAAGAGAATGGGAATATTGTGGGGTGTTTGAAAATTTGAATTCTAGTGGTATAGAAATGCCATATGAACCAGAAGAAAACACTAGCAATAATATAAGTTTTAATGCACATAGTAAAGGCGATGCGGCATGGTATAAACCTGGCGATGATGTAGAAGCTTACGAATTTTTAATAAATCATGAAGAGTATGGTTCAGGAGTGCATTATGCTCAAACTTTTCTTTATTCACCACGTGAACAAAGAGTTCATTTAAAATTAGGGAAAAGTGGATTAATCCGTGTTAGGCTGAACGATGTACTTATTGTTGAGGAAGACAATGAGTATATGACTGAATTGGACGCATATACTGTAGCTGTTAATTTGCAAAAAGGAGTCAATAGAATTTTACTCAAATCTGCGACAAATGGCAATTATCCCTATTTTATTTTGAGACTTGAGGATTTGAATGGAAATCCATTAAAGGATTATGAAGTTTCTTTTAAAGATAAAGAATATAATAAAGGAAATTTAAATTCAGTTAATCCTGTGTTTGTAACTCATGAAGTAGAGACGTACTTTGAAAAAAAGATTAATGATTCTAATTCTGATATCAACCTAAGTACTTTTTGTTTATATCTTACTTACTTTAGAAATGGTAGACTAAATAAAGCGATTGAACTGCTTAAATCATGGTCTAAAGAACACCCTGAAAGTACATTAATAAAATCTTGTTTACTGGAATGTTATGGGGTTACTGATGAAAATACCGTTTCAAAAAAGCTCCAAAATAATATTAAAAGAACAGATCCAGAATATTATCTATCATTAATGTTTGAATTTGAAAACTCGGAAGATTTAATGAAACTAGATATAGAAAAATATGAATCGAAACTAAAAAAAATAGGTGACGCTACTGACTACAGCTTTATGAAAACCACCGCTGAATTTATGATATTATTCCGCCAGAATGCACGTCAGAAAATGCGACAAAAATTGGATACGTTAATGGGTGATCCTAATTTGCCATCTTCTTTGAAACCTACCTTTGTTGAGTTTTATTCTAGTATTTTCAATGATGATAACGCTACTATAAAAACCCTTGAGACATTAAATGCAGAGGAGTATAACTGGGAAATTATAAAGTATTTGGCGTATTATTATAAAAAGCAAAACAGAATTGAAGATGCAATAAAATTATATGAGAATTCCTTGCAGTTATATGATACAGATAATGATGTTCATTATAAATTAATTTCTTTATTACACGATACTGGTCAATTTGAAAGATCCATTGAGTTTGTAGAAAAGGCATTGGAAAATTTCCCAAATTCTTATATCTTCACAAAATTTAAAGGAGATGCATATGTTCAGCTTAACAAAAAAGCAGAGGCTATAAAATTATATGAAGTTGCTTTGTTAAGAAATCCTTCAGAATATGATTTAAGAGTAAAAATTAATGACTTAAAGAATAGTAAAAACCCATTAAATAAATTCCGAGTTAAAGACGCCTACAACTATATTAAAGCAAATAGAGTTACAAATACTAATAATAATTATGGGCTAATAGGTTTGTTCAAGCAAACTAATGTTTTAGCATATAAAAATGGAGGTGGTGAATTTAACTCTACAATGATATATAAAATATCAGCACAAAATGGAGTTAATATTTTTAAAGAATATAGTTTAGGTTTGTCTGGAGATTTTGTTATTAATAAATCTGAAATAGTAAAGATTAATGGAGAAACGGTTCCAGCTGATCGTAATGGTTCAGACTTAGTATTTGATGGATTGGAAGTTGGAGATGTAGTTTATTTAGATTATGATTCTAGATATACTAAGAACGGGAGGTTTTATAGAGATTATATTTTAACTAGTAATTTTACTAGTTATCACCCTATGATCAAAAGTGATTACAGACTTCTGACTCATGATAAAAAAGTTAATTTTAAAGTTACAAATGGAAAGGTAGATTACAAAACAGATAACAACGGGGATTTTTATGTTCATCATTGGTTTTTAAATAATAGTACTGGAATTCCAATTTCAGAGGACTATATGCCAACTTTTTCTGACGTTATAACTAGGCTGCATATCAGCTCTGTAGATTCTTGGAATATAATTGCGTTATGGTATTCAGATTTGGTTAGGAAGCAATTAAAAATTGATTCTACGGTGATAGAAACTTTTAAAACAATTTTTCCAGAAGGGTATAAAGATTTGTCAGAGACTAAAAGAGCAAAGAAAATTTATTATTATTTGACGGAAAATTTAAATTATAGTCATGTAAATTTTAGACAAGGAGGGTATATACCTCAAAAACCTTCAAAGACAATTAAAACTAAACTTGGTGATTGTAAGGATTTTTCATCTTTATTTTTGGTTTTAGCAAAACTTGCTGAGCTTGATTCTAAATTAACTTTAATTCTTACTTCTGATTATGGTTATAATCAACTTGAACTACCAAGTACTGATTTTAATCATTGTATTGTTAATGTTGAACTAGATGGTATAGAACAATATCTTGAACTTACAGATAAATATTTACCTTTTAAATCATTGCCAATATCACTTATGGGAGCTAAAGCTTTAGTAATTCCATTTGATCGTACAGAGGGGAAAGACTCAGACTTAATTACCCTACAAAATTTATCTAGGATGAAAGCAATATTTAAAAGCAATTCAATTGTTAAAATTGACGAAAAAATATCAAAAATTAATTTAAATACTACTGTTTCAGGTCACCTTGCTTCTTTTTATATTGAAATGTTTAAAAGCAAGAAAGATAAATTACTTAATGAAGCCGTTTTAGATGAAATATCAAATAGGGCAAGTGAATCGATCCAGTTATTAAAGATTAAAAATTTTAGTTATGATAAAAATCTTGGAGGAATGGAGTTTGAAATTGAGCTCACATCAAATTTAAAAATAAACAAAATAGGAGATATTTATACTTTTAACGTACCGTACTTCACAAATCCTTATAATGATCAAATTATACAGGAGGAGGATCGATCTTATCCTGTAGATTATAGAAAATATGAAAATTCAGATTCATATTCTGAAAGTATTTTATTGAAACTTAATAGCAATCAAAAATTTGTTGACTTACCCATCAATGACGAATACAATTTCAGGGGACACAATTTCAGTATTATTTATAATCTTCTTAGTCAAAACGAATTGAGAATTGAAATAAGTGCCAAGATGAATTTAAATGAAATAACGCAAAAGGATTATGAGGAATTTAAAATATATGTTAAAAATGTGCTCAAAACCAGAGATTCCTTAATAAAATTTAAAACACTTTAGATTAAAACTAGACGTAATAATTAGTTTTGTCAAACTACCCTAACTTAATAAGTTAGTCAATGGAAAGCTTCCCAATGAACGGGATGCTTTTTTGTTTTACAGAGGTTTTGTAACTCAATTTAATCATCTAAATTTAACAACATAAACATTTAAGCTAAAAAAGTATATTTAGGTACTTTGATAGGTAGGTAATGCCAATTTAATTATTATATTTCCTATATAATTAGAATATTTGTTTTGGACAAAACAACAAAGGTTGAGATTAAAGAAAGGCTTAAAGAATTTAACAGTCTAAGACAAAAACAGATAAACTAAAAAGCAGAAAAGTGCATAATGGGTATGATTTTATTAAAAACTTCCTAATACGCTAAACAACATTGGATTAAATCTAAATAATGATAAATATTCTCAAGTAAAATTATATTTTCAAGATGAATCAAAATTTGGCCTAATAACACAATTAGAGAAATGTTTAACTGCTTTAGGGTTAAACTATTAGTTACATGTTATCACAAATTTAAAACAACTTGCACGTACATGAATAATTTTTCTAGCCTTCAATTAATTTGAAAGACATGTTTTTGAAGGTGTTTGTAGATGGTAAGATAAAATGTTATTGAATTCTATCTATTAATTTCAGTTTTCGAAACTTGAGGGGGCTGAGTTTGTATTTCCGGTTGAAGGTGGCATTAAAATGCGAAATATTTTGAAACCCACTTTCATAGCATACAACAGAAACCGGTATGTCAGTAAATTGAAGCAACTGGGCCGCTTTTCCCAACCTTAATTCCACTACATAATCGGTAAAACTTTTTAGTGTACGTTTTTTGAAATAATGACTAAAAGCAGAGGGCGACATGTGAATCTCTGCTGCAACATTTTCAATGGATAATTTTCTCGAATAATTATCTTGAATGCATTGCAAAACCTTTTCCAGCCTGCCTGTTTCATATTTTAAATCGGGTTGAATGTAACCATCGCTGCACAGTTTTCTAACGGCATTTTTTTGACCAAATAGTTGCAATACTTTCAAAATTCCAAGGTAAGTATCAAAACCTTGTGAAACACTAAATGATTCCATTATACTCAATGCCTTCTTTTTCGACTCTCCGAATATTTCTAACCCATACTTCGCATTTGTTAGTGCAAAGTCAATTTGCTGAAATGGGGTTGAACTCCGTAAAATATCGGGTATAAGCATTTCTGAGAACTGAACAACCACCACCTTATTGTCTTTCCTTTCACGAATACCGTGATCTTGCCAGCAATGTGGTAATCCCGGTGCAATCAAAACCAAATCCTTATCGGTAAATTGCTCAGTATTATCACCTACCATTCGGATTCCTGAAAGACCTAAAGTCATTGTTAATTCGTAGGCGTTTCTATGATGATGAATCGGATAGCTTAAATCTGGTTCATTAAAAATACTAGTCAGAAATGGATTTTTATCAGATAATACTACATGTTCCTGAATTATTTTCATCACTATAATTTAGTTGTTTAGTTGACAGATAATATTGCTAAATAATTGTCTGAGCAATAAGCCATTTTCTCCTTTAAACTAATCTTGAAATTACTTTTCATATTATATTCAGGGTTTAATAGTTTTTATTGAATAATAGGGTTTTTGATTGAAATTATAAGATCATTAAAAGATTAATCTTTAACAAAAAGATTATGTTATATCTTTTAATGAATTAATATAGCGTAAAGTAACCAATTTACTTCATTAAATCATAAAATATTCATAAAACCATAAAAAACAAACAGGAGACACGTATTTAATGATCAATTCTTTCTTGATCTTTGTAGGGTTATGGATTTCAATTTTAACTTAATAAGATTATGCCAACGAAAGAATTAAATGTTTTAAAAGAAATAGACGTAGATTTTTATAGAAAAAAGGGCTACTTGCTAACTGGAAGAAACTTATTCTCTACGGAAAAACAGGGAAAATTAATCACAATTTTCGAGGAACATTTGAGTGCAAAAGGAGACAAATTAGCGGATGAATTAGATACACCTCATTTCAACGATCCCCGCCTGTTGGATTTTCTTCTTGCACCAGAAGTACTAGATTTGGTGGAAGATATTATTGGACCAAATATTGGATTGTTCAGTAGTCATTGGATTTCAAAAGACCCCGGGAAAGGGAGACGAACTCCATGGCATGAGGACAGCTCGTATTGGAAAGGTCGTTTTGATGAACTTAACAAAATAGTAACCATTTGGCTGGCTATTGATGATTCCAATAAAGAAAATGGATGTATGGGGGTCGTTCCTGGGACACAAGTCAACGGTTTCTCGGAATACGAGCAAGTATCTGACCCAGATGCAAGTACTTTTACCACTGAAATAAAAAAAGGCACATTTAATCTGGATGAGGTTGTTTGGTTTGAACTTAAAAAAGGACAATATTCTGTACACAATGCAAAAATCATTCATGGGGCAAATGCCAATACTTCCCCAAATCGCCGATGCGGATATACCATGCGTTATTTTTCCTTGGACATGAAATATGATACTTCATTGTATCCCGATCATAAACTATACCATGCCCGAGGTAAGAATATTGCTCGGAATAAATTGATATACAAACAATAATATTTTTAAAAATGAAAGCTCTCATTTATACTGGCGACCGTCAATTGGAATTAAAGGAATGTATTCGTCCAGAAGTATTGCCCGGTCGTGTACTGGTAAAAGTGAGTAAAGCTGCCATTTGCGGTACGGATTTGCATAAATTTTGTCAGGCAAAAAGTAGTATTGAAAAAATAGACGGCATGATCCCAATTGCCGGGCACGAACCCTCGGGCTGGATATCGGAAATTGGGGCAGGTGTTACAGATTTAAAAATAGGGCAGCGAATCTTGGTTGCTGGTGTATTTAGTTGTGGAACATGCCACCATTGCAAATCGGGTTTCAATACGGCCTGTATAAAGTCTGTATCTGGTTTGCATTGGAACAATCATGGATGTAATTCTGAATACATTTCTGTTCCTGCAGCAAATGTCCTGGAACTGCCTGACTCTATAAGTTTTGATAAGGCCACTATGCTTACCTGTGCAGGTGGAACTGCCATGACTATCGTTGAAGAAACCGGGTTTCGAGGAGATCAAAAATTGGTTATTTTGGGCTTAGGGCCGGTTGGAATGGCTCTATTGATTATAGCAAAAAGCATGGGAGCATTGGTGGCAGGAGTCGAACCATCTGCTTATCGAAGGGAACTGGCACTTCGGTTTGGAATTGATTTTGCTATTAACCCAAATACAAAAGAACCAGTACATGAAATAAGAAGATGGTCTAATGGATTGGGCTGTGAACTCGTTGCCGAATGTGTTGGTAAATCAAAAACCCAACTTCAGGGAATAGAAATGGCAGCAAACAAGGGTAAGATTGCCATTGCAGGCTTGGGAAATGAAGAAGTTTCTTCAAGTGTGTTTCAGCGAATCATTGGGAGTGGTGGATTGCAACTTATTGGAATTGCAGCTACCCCAATAAAATACATGATCAAACTTATTAAACTTACTGTAGAAAAAAACTTACCCTTCGATCAAATGATTACCCACCATTTCACTCTAAATCATGCAAAGGAAGCACTACTTCTAATGGAATCAGGAAATTGTGGTAAAATTATATTTGATATTGCGGAGGATTTTTAAACTGGAAAAAAACAATTGAAATGAGAAATAAATTCAGGATAATAGGATTTGGGGACAGCATCACTTTGGGAGCAAAGGCAACAATGGATGAATACAATTGGTTGGGTGTATTGGAACACCAATGGAGATATTTTTTTAATAACCCGGTTGAAGTAATCAATAAAGGTGTTGGAGACAATACCATTTCACCAAGAACAACAAATTACGATGAAACAACCAAACCGTCTGCCTTGGAACGAACTCAGGATGATGTTATTCATCTCAACCCCGACTTAATACTGATTTGTTTTGGTTTAAACGATATGCGTCTAGGAACACCAATAGAGGTTTTCAGTGAAGATTTGGAAAAAATAATCATTCAGATCAAATCCGCTTGTCCAGAAGCCATCATAATTCTAACAAATGTATTTCATATGACCGGATGGGGAAGATATTTTCCCAGAGATCGGGGATCGATCGAGTTAACTAAAATATATAATGAAGCCATTGGTTTAATCGGCGAAAAACATCATATTCCAGTAGCTGATGTTTCTGGAGCTATGGCTTTTAAGGATTATCTAATTAACGAAGATGGCGTACATGCCAATGATCTTGGTCACAGAATCATAGGTAACCGGGTTTTTGAAACCATCGCAAGACATACGCAATTTTTAAATGGCAATATCGAAAAAGACGAAGGTAGACTATAATGAACAATCAAATATTCGACATTCAAACGTTCTCACTACACGACGGACCGGGTATCCGAACAACCGTGTTTCTAAAAGGATGTACGCTGCGTTGTCAGTGGTGTAGTAATCCGGAAGGTTTTGACTCCAAACCCACCCTATCGTACCAATTAAAAAAATGTACCCAATGTTTAGAGTGTGTTGAAAAATGTCCTACCGGAGCCTTAACATCCCAAAATGGGAAACTAGTCGTTCAGCATAAAAAATGTAATGGTTGTGGCGAATGTATTGAATCCTGTCAGACACAAGCGTTAAAACTTTACGGATATCATGCAGATGCTCAAGAAATCATTAACCTTGTACAAAAAGATAAGTCGTATTTTGACAAATCAGGAGGAGGAATAACACTTTCAGGAGGAGAAGTAATGAGGCAAGCTGAATTTACCAGAGAGATTTTACAACTCGCCAAACAAGCCGAAATTCACACTTGTATCGAAACTTGTGGATTTGGCAAACAGGATGATTACGCTTCTATACTTCCTTTGGTTGATATCTTCTTATTTGATTATAAACTCACCGACCCTAAGGAGCATAAAAAATATACAGGTCAATCAAACAAATTGATTCTTGAAAATCTGAAATTTATTTGCAGTAGTCGAGCAAAGATTATTTTGAGGCTTCCTGTAATACCGAAAATTAATGATAATATCGAACATTTCAAGGCTGTCATTGCCTTGAGCAATAAATACGAAAATATTGAAAAGGTGGAGATTATGCCTTATCACAACTGGGGCGAACACAAATATAGAGAAATTGGACTTTCTCTTCCTGAAATTGAGGCAGAATCGGCAACTGATCAAGAAATAGCAAATTGGGAATCTACTTTTATTGAGATGGGATGCAAGAAACTTATTAGACATTAGAATCATGAACCAACAACAAGTATTTAATACGTCATTCCTTTCGAGCTATACGAACAAACAAGGAAAGTTAATTCCTGATCTTCTTCTACGAAGTGAACCTTCTCCAAACGAAATGGTATCGATTATTGAAGAGTTCACTAACACATACAAAAATTTTTCGCCTGATGATATTGAGTTACGCGAAGCCGCCTGTATAGCTATTCAGCTTAAAGGAATTATTCGTCCTATTCAAGAACAGGATTTGTTTGCCGGCAGGATGATCCAAATGCCCATTGGTTTCACACCCCAATCAAAAGGTACAGGCTTAGGATATTGTATCCATCCCGATATTGACCAAATGCTACTTAACAAACCTGAATTATCTGATAAGAATAATGGCAAATTAGAAGAGCTCTTGTCTTTCTGGCAACAAGAAGGGACAGTTCAAAAATCGAGAAAGAAAATGCCAGAAGAAGTGAAACAAATTATTCCCAGTGAATTGTATTTCCTGGAATCTGGCATAGCTTTTCAGCTTTACCGGATGAGCGGTGTTCAATTGGATTATTATAAATTAATCAAACTGGGAATTTCAGGTTTACTCGAAGAAATTGCCACCAACAAATCAAACTATTTACCAGATTCAAAAGAGTTCAAACTTTACCTTGGGATGGAGTCGGTGTTGCACTCTTTTAGCGAATTGTGTCTGTTTTATGCGGCACAATCCAATGAACTAGCTGTTCGTGAGGCTAATGCCGATCGTGCAACTGAACTAGCTGAGATGTCAAAAGTATTGGAAAACATCAGTGAAAACAAACCAACAACTTTTCGCGAAGGATTGCAGTTGGTTTACCTCTACAATAGATTCGATGGTGCCAAAAACTACGGGCGGATGGATAACTATCTGGCTGATCTTTACAACGAAGACCATAAGAACGGGCGAATTGATGAAGAGGAAGCGGTCCGCCTTTTGTCTGGCATCTGGCGTTTAATGATTTTTCGCGACAATCGTTATGATACTCGCTTAATAATTGGTGGACTTGGAAGATACGATGAAGAAAAAGCAGACGAGGTAGCCATGCTAATCTTGGAAACATCAAATCGGATTGCCGATATTGTACCACAGGTTGCATTGAGGTTTCACAAAAAGCAAAATTTTAAGCTGTATCAAAAAGGGCTAAATGTACTTGCCTCGGGAAACACTTTCCCTATGCTGTACAACGATGAAGTAAATATTCCTGCAGTTCAAAAAGCATTTAATATACCCTATCAAGAAGCCATTCATGCCATTCAGTTTGGATGTGGAGAATATGTAATTAACCATCGGAGTGTAGGCACACCAAGTGGAGTAATTAATTTGTTGCAGGCACTTCTTGTCACCATAAACAGGGGAATTGATCCTACAACTGGAAAACCTATGGGCATGCCTTTAGATCAATATCTAAAATATCGCGATTTTGAAACTTTTGAGGACTTATTCAATGCGTACAAAGAACAAGTTAGTTACCACGTAGGCCCACTTGCTTTGCAGGAATACCTTGAATACACCCATGCAGCAGAAGATAATTCTTATCTGACTACAAGCATTCTCATGAACGATTGTATTAAAAGAGGAAAAGCCGTTTTCGACGGTGGCATCCGATACATGGGGGGAACGCTTGAAACATATGGCAACACCAATACTGCTGATAGTTTGACGGCCATAAGAGAACTGGTTTATAAGAAAAAAGAGTTTACACTTGATGAGCTTCGTAAAATGCTTGTAGCCGACTTTAAAGGATTCGAAATAGAAAGAAGAAAGTTGCTTGACTGTTCAAAATACGGCAATGATAACGATGTTGCAGATGAAATGATGCTAGAAGTTCACAATCACATTTGTAAGGTAACTAGTGAACAGGCCGCCTTAATTGGTCTTCATTCCTACCTTGTGGTAGTCATTAACAACGATGCAAATACGGTATTGGGCACATTTACCAGTGCTTCCCCAGATGGCAGAAAAGTGGCAACATACCTCTGTCCTGGAAATAATCCGGTAGGAGGAGCCGATAAAAACGGAGTAACTGCATTTCTTAATTCACTTGCTAAATTGGATCCCACAATTCATGCAGGAAGCGTTCAGAATATGAAATTTTCGAAAGAAGTGGTTACAAAACACCGTAAGATGTTTGAAGTTCTTATAGATACTTACTTCGAAAATGGTGGAACACAAGCTATGCTTACCGTCATAAATAAAGGAGACTTAGAAGAAGCTATAAAGTATCCGTCCAAATATCAAAACCTGATTGTTCGTGTTGGTGGATTCAGTGAACGGTTTGTCAATTTGCCACCAGAAACCCAGCGAGAGATTCTAAGTAGAACGCTTAATTAAGTGAACAGTCAATAGTTCGATGATCTTTTAACAAAAAGAATATGAATTAACCCAGAGACACTTTGGAATGCCTCATTTCAATGGTGAAAAAGCAGTTATAAATCGAATTGAATATGAAAGCACAGTAATATTTACTCGATAGAAAAGATCTTGTAAGAATTTGGCAATGGAACTGGTGATGCCCGTTTTATTGCACAAAACTAACAATAGCGATTGCGTAGATGAAGAACTTTCGCTAATTAGCGAAATTCAAATCATAGATATTACTCTTACAGATTCAGCTTTATGTTTTATATATTACTTTTATTGAAATGCTGAAGTAATCACTGTAATAACAATTGGAAGTATAAAAAGTAATCCTATTAGTACTAATCCTATCCAATGCCAAAAAGGTACTTTAGTTGAGCTATATATTTTTTGATAAGCAGATTTTAATGGCTCAGTCATTTCATTAGAAGCTAATGTTCTCTTACAATGATTACATTCTGAAACCCCTTTTTTACCTATTGGAAAAAACGGAATCCAAAATATATGTGCATATCTACCAAAAATACTAATACTGTGTTTTCTTTGTTCTTTACAGTGAGAACATACAATTTCATTAGTTTGTTCACTATGAAGGTGTGTAGCCCTTGAGCCGAAAATAATCATATGGTTTGTTTTTTTAGTTAATTATTAATAATAACGTAGTTAATGCGAAATTATTTAAAAGTGATGAAGCATTTGTTATTATCAATTGTATTTTAGTCAATATAGTACACTTATTTGTTGTTTCAAGTTTCTGTTTTATTGAGGTTAGAATCAAATTTATGACAATTTTCACACAACTTATCTGTTATTTTGTAAAATTTAATTGAGATTAAATGACTGATAATAAGATTAATATAGAAAATATCATAAAAATATCATTTTTGAGGTAGGAACTCTTTAAGGTAAATTGTTTTATTAGTGTAAGTGAAACATAAAGTAAACTTTTTGAAAGTCCCTAAAAAGAAACATTTACAACAACAATCAACAAAACAAGATTTTTCCATAGCGAAAAATTGCTAAAAAATAAACTACCTTTTAGAAGGTAACAATTCGAAAAAGAGACCCAATAATTAGATTTTTTATTATACGTATGGGCTTTCCTATTAAGGAAAGTCTTTTTTTTTGCCTACAAAAAATTTATATTTTTATTTTCTGGTTATAAATCATCCTATCAAAACCTTCCAATAGTCATAAGTAATATTGATAAATAACACAAGAAAGACTAGACTTACTAAAAATTTTACTGTTGTTGAAAACAAAAATCCTAAAAAGGATCCAAAACTTGCTTTGATTGCACGAGAAGTATCTTTGCTATCATGCATCAATTCACCAATAAATGCTCCTAGAAATGCTCCGATGATAAAGCCAAAAGGAATAGGTGAAAACAGGCCAATCAAGAGTCCAACGGTAGTACCAATAGCTCCTGATTTACTTCCACCAAATTTTTTGGTTCCCATAGCGGGAATTATATAATCTAATATCCAAATTAAAAGAGCTAGACCTAAGGTTATTCCTAAAAATGTCCAATTCATTGGTACTGCTTTAGTAAGATGTAGCACCAATAATCCGAACCATCCGGTAAGTGGCCCCGGTAAGACCGGTAAAAATGAGCCTACCAAGCCCAATCCCATAAGGCAAATTCCAAGAATAAGTAAAAATATATCCATAATAATTCTAAATTTAAAAAACTATTGCAATAAGCGTGCTAAATATAATTGAAATATTTTTTAATTAAATTAACAACAAAGAGGTGTAAGGCTAATTCTTAAAAATTTCAATAATTATTATAAAAGGAGATTAACCTTAATTTACCAAAATATTGTACTTTCGTTACCATAACAATCAATAATGTTAAAGCGAATACTTAGTTTTCTTTTTTTGGTTCTATTTTTTATGTCGTGCAATTTTTTTTCGACAACATCAACAACTGCAAATAGCAATTTGCAATTATTAGATACAGTAATCGATTATACCAAAGTTGATGTTTATCCTATTTTTGCAGATTGCGAGAATTATGCCGAAAATGACAATCAAAAAGAATGTTTTGAGCGTACACTAACTCAAAAACTTTCAGAATTATTTGGTAAAAATGAATTAAAAGTCAAAAAAGAAGTAAATGATACCGCTTTTATCGATTTATTAATTGATAATACAGGTAGAGCCTCTGTAGTAAATATTAGTGCCCCTCAAAGTATCATTACTAATTTTCCTAAATTAGACACTATAATCAAGCAAAGTATCTCACTATTGCCAACTGTGAAACCAGCGGTAAAGCATGGTATTTTTGTAAAATCACAGTATAGATTGGTA
>Ga0209633_10003329_pt1 | contig 14906 bp, 12 predicted proteins | sample Cruoilmetagenom1_FD_187290 | JGI IMG/M metagenome (GOLD analysis project Ga0209633, IMG submission 187290) | Oil polluted marine microbial communities from Coal Oil Point, Santa Barbara, California, USA - Sample 1 (SPAdes) (version 2) | ecosystem: Environmental > Aquatic > Marine > Oil seeps ... | reverse complement strand
ATACAACTACCGGTAAAACTGTGTTGGCATTTAGTTTATTTAAAGAAACTAAAATTCAAAATCCTGAAATGTGGATTGGTAAAATGCTTTAGCTTTTAAACAAAGCTTTTAATTCTGTGGCATCTTCAGGTTTTATCCTTCCTGACAATAATAAACTCAATTGTTTTCTTCTTAAAGCACCATCATAACGCTCCTGTTCTAATTTAGTTTCCGGTTGTATCAATGGTATTTTAACCGGTGTGCCTGTTCTATCAACAGCAACAAACGTATAGATACCTTCATTTACTTTTGTTTTTTGTCCGCTTTCTCTATCTTCAGTCCAAACATCAACATAAATTTCCATAGACGAATTAAAAGCTCTTGAGACTTTCGCCTCTACAATAACTACACTGCCGACCGGTACGGCTTTATTAAACGTAACATGATTTACAGATGCTGTTACTACTATTCGCTTTGAATGCCTTTGAGCCGCAATACTACAAGCTCTGTCCATCCTTGCTAATAGCTCTCCTCCAAACAAATTATTTAGTGCATTTGTTTCGCCTGGTAAAACCATATCTGTTAAAACAGTTAATGAGTCTTTCGGGTTTTTTGGTTTCATGTCTTTAAAATTTATTTTTTAGCGGTAACACATGGTGTTCGCTATTAATCATTTCCTTGGGTATCAAAATCTGATATGCTCGTTTCATAAGTTAAATATGTAATGAATCTTTCGAGCAAAGATAAGTAATTGTGGTAAGGGTTTTAAGAAATGTGTTGGTTCGTTCTATAGATCTTGAACCAACAACCAAACGTCTTCTGATTCAGTCTTTTTTAATCTATATAAACTGTTAAGAGCATCTCTTCTGTTATCATAACTGTCAAAAGAAACTTGAGTTAAACCCCATTGATTTATCCCTAAAATTCGGGCATTATATCCATTTTCTTTAAGCTGATTCACCTTTCTTACTGCATTTTCAGGGTATCTGAAAGCGCCAGCGATCACATGGTAGGGTTTTATATCTAAAGTAACATGTAAATCAACTGAGGGTAAAGCTTCTGAAACAATAAAAGTTGCTTTTTGAATTTTATCTTCTATCTTTTTTTGTTCCTTTTGAGTAGCAACAATTTGTTGATTGTTCTTGTAATTTTTATAAATTTCATTCCCACCAAATCCTAAAACAGATAGACCTAGTACAAATATTGCAGCATATTTTAAATAGTCAGGTGCTTCTTTTTTACGTTCAGAAATTAAGATTGGTGCTTTTTCTTCAAGTTTTTCAACTTGTTTAATATAGGTTTCTCTTTTAATTTCAGGTGTTACAAATGAAGATAATCCGTAAGCAGAGGTTAAATAATTTATGTCAGATTGTGGTTCAAAAATGATAACATCATTTTTATCTAATGATAATTTTCCTATTTTTTCGAGGAATAAATCCGTTTCATTAAGCTCTTTTCTCCACTCATTAACTTCAAATTTAATAAAGTTCATAGCGTGTTCAAAAGGCATCTTATCAACAGAAGCTATATAATTAGCTAATAGACCATCATTGTTTTTTAAATGACTATTATACGTAATTTGTTTATGTGGTGGATAAAATGTTTTAGAATATGAACTTATTATAGCTGACTGGGTATTGGTTACAAACCCCCCAAAATCGGGAACTATAACACATTCATAACGATACAATAGGTCACTAATATAGTTGGAGAGCTTCATTAAAGCAAATGTAAAAAAAACTTCCAGTTAAAATAACGCCTACTGAACTTTTTTTTAACAAATGTTTGTATATTGAAAATCCAATTATTTAAGCTTTGAAAAACGAAGAATTACTTCACATTTTAGCATTACTAAATACTGATGGTATTGGTGATGTAATGGCTAAAAAACTCATTGCTCATTTTGGAAGTGCAACTGCCATTTTTTCTCAAAAAAAACAGGCGCTGTTAAAAATATCAGGTATTGGCAGTTCAATTATTACTGCATTGAAAGATAAAAATAATTTCGCTAGAGCCGAACAAGAAATTGAATTTATCAATTCAAATTACATTCAATATTCATATTTTAAAGATAATGATTATCCTGTTTATCTAAACCAATGTTTTGATGCACCTGTATTGTTCTTTAAAAAAGGAAAGATCAATTTAAAAGAGCAAAAAATTATAAGTATTGTTGGCACACGACAAATGACTGGTTATGGAAAATCTGTGCTGGAAGAATTATTTAAAGGTATCAAAGAGTATAATCCTATTATTGTAAGTGGTTTGGCTTATGGGGTTGATATTCATGCACACAAACTAGCATTAAAACACAATTTACAAACCATTGCTGTATTGGCTCATGGGCTTGATAGAATATATCCTCCAGCGCATAGAAAATATGCTAAGCAATTACTTGAAAATGGTGGCTTGTTAACCGATTTTTGGTCTGGCACGAACCCTGACAGGGAAAATTTTGTAAAAAGAAACCGAATTGTTGCCGGATTATCTCAAGCTACTATTGTTATAGAATCAGCCGAAAAAGGTGGCTCTTTAATTACTGCCAATATTGCGAATTCTTATAACAGAGATGTGTTTGCAATCCCCGGAAGAATAACTGATGCATATAGTAGAGGTTGTAATCAATTAATCAAAACAAATAGAGCAGCAGTGTTGACATCTATTAAAGATCTGGCCTATATTTTAAATTGGGAAAAAGATAGTGAAGCTAAAAAAACTATTCAAAAACAACTGTTTATCGAACTTTCAGAATCAGAAAAAGAAGTCTATAATTATTTATTGAAAGAAGGTAAACAACAACTAGACGTCATTGCATTACATTGCAATTTTCCTATTTATAAAATTGCAACTCTATTATTAAATTTAGAATTAAAAGGTGTTATAAAACCTTTACCGGGGAAAATATTTGAAGCGGTCTAAGCCCATCCCTAACCCTTCCCAAAGGGAAGGGAATCTGTCCTATTTTCAATTCATGGTCTTTATTTGCATTAGGCAAGAGCTTTCACATCCTACATTAGCTTCAAGCAATCCTGCTCCTAACTAAACTCCTAAATCTAAATCAGTCCTTTTTCTAAAAAATACTCAATTACCGCTTCTTTCATGAGTACAGATTGTTCGCCGGGTTTTAAAAACGGAATTTCTTCTTTTACTTTATAATGTGGCCAACCGTCTTCATCAAAAAAATCAAACTCATAATATCCTAAAGGTTCTAATACTCTACAAATAGCAATATGCATTAAATTTACTTTTTCGTCTTTTTTAAAATTTCTATATCCTTTCCCGAGTTCTTGTACACCTATCAAATAAATAATAGCATCTAAATCCAACATTTCGCCATCGCCAAATTGTGACGAAATTTTTTGTTTCACTTCTTCCCATTTATTTTTTAGCGTTTCGTTTCTTGACATCTTAATTTTTTAAAAAACAAAGGTACATCGTTTTATAAAACCTAAGTATCTTTGTAAAAAAGAATAACATGTACGGCAACATAAAAGAACATTTGCAACAAGAAATAAAAACCATTAAAAAAGATGGTCTATATAAATCTGAACGTATTATTACCTCATCACAAGACGCTGTTATTAAAATTTCAACAGGTGAAGAAGTCATTAATTTTTGTGCTAATAATTACCTTGGTTTGTCAAATCATCCTGAAGTAATTCAAGCTGCAAAAGATACTATGGATACGCATGGTTATGGAATGTCATCAGTAAGATTCATCTGCGGTACACAAGATATTCATAAAGAATTGGAGCAAAAGATTGCTGATTTTTACGGATTTGAAGACACGATTTTATATGCCGCCGCTTTTGACGCTAATGGTGGTGTTTTTGAACCATTATTGACCAAAGAAGATGCAATTATTTCAGATTCGTTAAATCACGCTTCTATCATTGATGGTGTCCGTTTGTGTAAAGCGGCTCGTTATCGTTATGAAAATAATAATATGAAGGAGTTAGAAGATCGATTAATTGAAGCCAATAATGCGGGAGCTCGTTTTAAAATTATTGTTACTGATGGGGTATTCTCTATGGATGGAATTGTTGCTAGTCTTGATAAGATATGTGATTTGGCTGATAAATACGACGCAATGGTTATGGTAGATGAATGTCATGCTGCAGGATTTATCGGAAAGACCGGAAGAGGAACTTTGGAGCTTAAAAATGTTCTAGCTAGAGTTGATATTGTTACCGGAACCTTAGGAAAAGCACTTGGTGGAGCGATGGGAGGTTATACAACGACAAAAAAAGAAATAGTTGAAATTTTACGTCAGCGTTCAAGACCATATCTATTTTCTAACTCTTTAGCACCGGCAATTGTTGGTGCCTCCTTAAAAGTATTTGATCTTTTGGCAAATGACACTTCTTTACGTGATAAGTTGGAATGGAATACTAATTATTTCCGTAACCAAATGGAAGAAGCTGGTTTTGATCTTGTTGGAGCGAACGCCGCCATTGTACCTGTAATGTTATATGATGCAAAATTATCTCAAGATATGGCAAATGCATTGTTAGAAGAAGGTATTTATGTAATCGGATTCTTTTTTCCGGTTGTGCCAAAAGAGAAAGCCAGAATTAGAGTCCAACTTTCAGCTGCACATACCAAAGAGCATTTAGATAAAGCGATTGCTGCATTTACAAAGGTTGGGAAACAACTTTCTGTCATTCCTGCGTAGGCAGGAATCTCATGAATTATCTTTACATTTGTTTAACAAAAACTATAAAAGTTTAATAGATTCAGAATGAAAATTAGAATCACCAAACATTTCGATTTTGAAACTGCACATGCCTTATATGGTTATGATGGTAAATGTAAAAATATTCATGGTCACAGTTATCAGTTATATGTTACGGTTATTGGCCAACCGATTAATGACGCGAACCATGTAAAAAACGGAATGGTACTCGATTTTGGTGATCTAAAAAAGATAGTGAAATCAGAAATTGTTGATGTCTTTGATCATGCTACTGTTTTGAATCAAAACTCTCCACACAAAGAGTTAGCCGAAAGGATAAGACCAGATTCACCGAAGGTTATTTTAGTAGATTACCAACCAACCAGTGAAAATATGCTTGTTGATTTTGCTGAAAAGATTAGTGCTAGGTTACCTAATTCAGTTACATTGCATTCGTTAAAATTGTATGAAACGAACAATTCTTATGCCGAGTGGTTTGCATCAGATCAGTAAGCAGTATTCAGTTGGCAGTAACCAGTCCTCGAAAAAATAATGTGATATAAATTGAATGAATATTAAATTACCTCAACATAAAAAAATATACTTCGCTTCTGATCAGCATTTCGGTATTCCCAGTCATGAAAAAAGTCTAGTTCGAGAAAAGAAATTTGTACAATGGTTAGACTCTGTCAAACAGGATGCTCAGGCAATTTTCTTATTGGGCGATTTATTTGATTGTTGGTATGAATATAAAACGGTTGTCCCGAAAGGTTTTGTAAGGGTTTTGGGTAAACTAGCTGAAATTAGTGATAGTGGAGTTCCAATTCATTTTTTTGTAGGCAATCACGATCTATGGATGTTGGATTATTTTGAAAAAGAATTGAATATTCCTGTTCATTATGAGCCATTGGAATTGACCATCAATTCTACTTCCTTTTTAATAGGTCATGGTGATGGTTTAGGTCCCGGCGATAAAGGCTATAAACGAATGAAGAAAGTATTTACAAATAGATTTTCTCAATGGTTGTACCGATGGATACATCCAGATTGGGGCATGCGTTTGGCACAATATCTTTCAACCAAAAATAAATTGATTTCAGGAGATGAGGATGTTGTTTTTTTAGGAGAAGAAAATGAATGGTTGGTGCAATATTGCAAACGAAAATTAGAAATTAAACTCCATGATTATTTTCTGTTTGGGCATAGGCATTTACCAATGACCATTAAACTTAGCGATAAAAGTACTTATATCAATACCGGCGATTGGATCTCACATTTTACCTATGCTGTTTTTGATGGAGAAAAGACTGAATTGAAAACATTTGAAAATTAAACACTCTGTCTAATAACAAAAATGGCAAAAACCAAAACAACCTTCTTCTGTCAAAACTGCGGTACACAATACGCCAAATGGGTAGGTAAATGTGGTGCTTGCAATGAATGGAATACCATTGTTGAAGAAGTGCTTCAAAAAGAAGAAAAAAGAAATTGGAAACAAACCTCTACTGTTAAAAAAGTTTCAAAGCCTGTTAAAATTGATGAAATAACCATCAATGAAGAAGATAGGATCAATACCAAAAATAACGAGTTAAATAGAGTGCTTGGTGGCGGATTGGTAAAAGGATCAATGACATTGTTAGGAGGTGAACCCGGTATTGGTAAATCGACGCTACTCTTACAAGTAGCATTGGGTATCAACAAAAAAGTACTCTATGTTTCTGGTGAAGAAAGTCAGTCACAAATAAAAATGCGAGCTGAACGTCTCAACGAAAATTATTCAAATTGTTTGATCTTAACCGAAACCAAAACGCAACATATTTTTAAATCTATTGAGGAAGTACAGCCTGATGTTGTTGTTATAGATTCAATTCAAACACTACATACTGAAACTATTGAAGCTTCTCCTGGAAGTATTTCTCAAATAAGAGAAACCACTGCTGAATTGATAAAATTTGCAAAAGAAACAGCAACTCCAGTTGTTTTAATTGGTCATATTACCAAAGAAGGTACTATTGCAGGACCAAAAATTTTAGAGCATATGGTAGATGTAGTCTTACAGTTTGAAGGCGATAGAAATCATACCTACCGAATTTTAAGGGCGCAAAAAAATCGCTTTGGTTCTACTGCCGAATTAGGTATTTATGAAATGCAAAGTACCGGATTACGTGAAGTTGATAATCCGTCAGAAATTTTAATTTCAGAAAAAGATGAGTCCCTTAGCGGAACCGCCATTGGCGCAACCTTAGAAGGTATGCGTCCTTTAATGATTGAAGCACAAGCTTTAGTTAGTACAGCGGTTTATGGTACCCCTCAACGTTCAGTAACCGGATATAATATAAAAAGACTACACATGATCTTAGCTGTGTTAGAAAAACGTGCAGGATTTAGACTCGGTGCAAAAGATGTCTTTTTAAACATTGCCGGTGGTATCACCGTTGATGATCCTGCTATTGACTTGGCAGTAGTGGCAGCTATTTTATCTTCCAATGAGGACGTTGCCATACCTCAAGATACTTGCTTTGCAGCTGAAGTTGGTTTGGCGGGAGAGATAAGACCTGTAAATAGAATTGATCAACGCATTCTAGAAGCTGAAAAACTAGGCTTTTCAACCATTATTGTTTCCAAATTTAATAAAATAGCTTCTAAAAATTATAAGATCAATATAGTATTGGTTTCTAAAATTGAAGAGGTTTTTCAACAGTTGTTTTAACATTTTGTTATTTTAATTATTCTTCTTTAAATAACTCAGCACTCCAACCATCATATTCTGCATACAATAAATTGGCAAAACCTGTAAGTGTTTTGGTTAGTTTTGAGATTGCTTTGGGATGAATACTATCTTTTCTTGAAACTTGTAATTCGTATCGATAATAATATCTTTTCTTTCTATAATTTAAAGAATCAATTGTAAAGTCTAATGTTCTAATTTTATCAATAAATTTCTGCCTTTTCTTTTCTTTGTTAAAGTAAAACCAATGTCTAATATTTCTAGGTTCAGTTAGATTATCTCCATTATAAACCAATCCGGTCAATAATTCATGATTTATAAAAAATTCTTCTGAATCATCTTTAGGATATAAACTATCATGATAATACCTCCATTTTTTGTCTTGTTCTATTTTAAGATAGGTTTTAGAGTTCTTAAAATTTGTGTCAAATTGAGTTGTAATGGCTTTTCGAAGGTTCGTAGTGTCCTTAACATAAAATACATCAAGCCCAGAACATTGATAAGTCATAATACCTACTAATCTATTTTTTGTCAATCCGTCAACAATATTGGCAATAGAATCAGAAAAAGTATACATTTTTTCCAATCCTTTTTCAGTGGGATATCCATTTTTTAAACATTTGGTAGTGTGAGTTCCAACAACTAAAAGGTGCTTATAATTTGGTCTGGCATATTCATACTTCATATTAACGCTAATAGTTATAAGCCCTTTGTCTTTTTCAACAAGATAACTCTCCCAATCATCTTGTGCATTCATTGAGATGCTTAAAAAAATAAACAATAGCGATAGTAAGGTTTTTTTCATGTGTTTATATTTATTGTTTTTTAACGGACACATGCCGCCCGCCCCCCACAGGCTGGTTCGCCATCAATCATTCCTTTGGTTAAGAAAAATTTTAACATGCTCGTTTCATAAAATAAAGGTAGCAAAAATTATGCCTTTATTCCTTCTCCTTGATCAAGTAAATATATACAGGAAAATGATCACTATAGCCTCCAGAAAATGTTCCGTTACTAAAACTTCTAAAAGGATAGCCTTTGTATTTTCCACTTTTTGTAATTAAAAACTGAGGGTTGAAAATATTTGCCTTAAACATTTTATAAGAGTTATACTTGTTATTGGTAGTTAACAAAGAAGAAGAAATTAAGATCTGATCAAATAAATTAATATTATCTCTATATTTCAAGGTGTTAAATCCACGTTTAAACATATTTTCCATTGGGTTGTATATATCATCTTTAGTAACCTCTTTTTTCTTTCCTTTAGCTTTTAATACATTTTTTAAACTTCTATTATTTGGGTCATCGTTTAGATCACCCATAATAATAATTTTAGCATCAGGGGTTTCTTCTCTAATCTCTTCAATAATTTGAGTTGTTAACCAAGCGGCTTTTTCTCTTTTGTGACTGCTTTTTGCTTCTCCTCCTCTTCTTGAGGGCCAATGATTTACAATAAAATAGATCAATTCGCCATCTAAAATACCCGAAACTAATAGTTGATCACGCGTGTAATCTCGCCTACCTGTTTCATCCCACAGACGTAATTCAAAATTTTTCTGGTCTATTGGTTTAAAAGTTTGTTTTTTATATAATAATGCTACATCAATGCCGCGTTCATCAGGCGATTCAAAGTGAATAATATCATAATGTTTGTCCTTTAACACATCTGTAGCGATCAAATCTTCCAAGACCTTTCTATTTTCAACTTCTGCCAAACCTATAATTGCCGGACTGGTATTGGTTCTTTCTAAACCGATCTTAGAAATTACCATCGCCATATTTTTTATTTTTCGCTTATATATTTCGGATCTGTTTCCTTTAATTTCCATAATAGGACTCATCTCATCATATTTATTTGGGTCATTAATAGTGTCGAATAGGTTTTCTACATTATAAAATGCAATGGTTCTTATTTTAAACTGTTTTTCTTGACTATATCCCGAAAGAAATGTCATTGAAAATACGATAAGTAGTATAGCTTTTATATTCATTCTATAAATTAATTGTCGGTTTATTATTCAAAACCAAAAGTATCATCAATAGTTATTCTCTCGCGTAATTTGTTTATTTTTTGATGCATTCTGTTGAAAAAAAGTGTTCTGTCTTTTTCACCGGAATGAACTAATAACTTTGAATTGGTCATTTGCCTTTCAAAAAAATCTTCCATAATATTACAGGTATCTTGATGCTCAACTTTCAAATATTCCAAGACCGTATAAGGAACGAAAAAAGCTTTTTTATGAGTAGTTTTCACCATTATAATATTGCTCATGGTCAATAGGTCACTTTTATACAAGTTATATGAAGCATTATTTTTTGAATTTATAATACTCTGCTGAATAGTTTGTTTTTCAACATGGTGCACAATATCTTCAAGGTCATCACAAATTTTTAAAGCGAGCTCTTTAGATAATAACTGTGATTCATAAAAATAAATGATCTGTTGAATAGTACCATTAATAGTGTTGTCATTCCAAAATTCAACAATATTGATATAATTATAGGTAGTACCGAGTTCAAAGGCTTTATCTAATAACGAAGAGGGAATAGTTTTGATAAAATCATCAAAAGAAATCTTGTTTTTAGTCATTTCTTTATTCGTTAATTTTAACCAAACATAAATTTTATAGCGTGTAATAAAAGAATCTTTTAATGTATAAAATAAAGGAATATCCTTAGCCGAATAAATGATGGAAGCACTTTTTAATTTTGTTAACGGAATCAAATTATTAATTGATTCTGTAAAATAGGATTCTAAATGTTCACGATTTATTATTCTTGGTGATCTTTCAACAAGAATTGTGTGCTGACTTCCTACTTCATATAATTTATTTAATGAAATCTTAAAATGTTTAGCAAGCTTAACACTCTCTTCTAATGAAAGGTTCGTCTTTAAATTTATTCTTCTATAAGCAGCATCGTAACCAATATCTAAAACAGCAGCAATCTCATCTACAAAAGAAGTGTTACCAGCCGTTTTCTCTTTTAAATATTGAATAAACTCTTTTTGCATAATTCACAATTCATTTAATGTATTCTATTTTATTTTGTGAAATTTAAGAAAAATATTCAATTTAAACACTATTTTTTAAATATGATTCTTAAATATTGCAATTAATTTTGGAGTCCAATCAATCCTTAAAGCTATGAATACTGTTGTGTTAACCTTTTTATCTATCATATTTTTATCTTTAGAAGTTAATGCACAGTCTTCAAATTCCTTAAAAGGAACAATTTTAGATGCCGAAACTAAAAATCCAATAATTAACGTAACTGTATCATTATCTGGCACAACTATTTCTCAACAAACCGATCTTAATGGTAGTTTTATTTTTAAAAATATTCCCACTGGAAATCAACTAATTCAAATCACTTTTAATGGTTATGAATCGCAAACACTTCCAATAAATATAAATGATAATCAAGAAATTGATCTAGGAATCATTCTTTTATTTGTTGATCTAGGCTTACAAGATAATAGCGGTCTGATTTCATTAACCGAGGATGAATTAAATGATGATATTGGCGGAGCTGATAATATTTCCGGCCTATTATCTTCTTCTAGAGATGTTTTCTCGAGAACGGCTGCTTTTGAATTTAGCTCATCATTCTTTAGAATAAGAGGATTAGATTCTGATAATGCCAACGTTTTAATTAACGGAGTTAAAATGAACAAGGTCTATAACGGAAGACCGCAATGGAGTAATTGGGGTGGTTTAAATGATGTATTAAGAAATCAAGTACTAACAACGGGTTTAGCACCATCAAGCTATACTTTTGGCGGAATTTTAGGAGCTACTAATATTAATACTAGAGCTTCACAAGCAAGAGCGGGTGGTCGTATAACTTATTCTTCCTCAAACAGAAGTTATACGAATCGTGCAATGGCTAGTTACGCCTCAGGATTGACAAAAAATGGTTGGGCATATACTGTTTCTTTGGGGAGGCGTTGGGGAAATGAAGGATATTTAGATGCTACTTCATATAACGCCAACTCTTTTTTTGCATCAGTAGAAAAAAAACTGGATGAGAATCATAGTCTTAATTTTACAGGAATATATGCTACTAATCGCAGGGGAAAATCGTCTCCAAACACACAGGAAATTTTTGATCTAAAAGATATTAAATACAATGAATATTGGGGCTATCAAAATGGTAAAGAACGGAACTCGCGCATCAAAGAAATTGTAGAGCCCATTTTAATGTTAAATCATTATTGGGTCATGAATGATAAAACTAAATTAAATACCAATGTCGCATATCAGTTCGGTAAATTAGGAAATAGCCGATTAGATTATAATGGTACTGATTTGATAAATGGTTTCCCGGTAGGTGGTGGTGCAAATCCTAGCCCTGCTTATTATCAAAAATTACCAAGCTATTTCGTAAGAAATAACCCCGAAAACCTCAGTTTAGCTTATGGTGCACAACAAGAATTTATCAATAATGGTCAAATAAATTGGGATGAATTGTACGCTGCTAATATGAGTAGTACATTAAATGGTGGAAATGCAGTTTATGCCTTATATGAAGATCGAGTAGATGATACTCAGCTTACAATTAATTCCATCTTAAATATAGAATTAAATGATCATACTCTATTTGATGCATCTCTAAATTACCAATCGTTAAAATCAGAAAATTTTGCTGAAGTTCTTGATCTTTTAGGAGCAAGCGGATATTTAGATATTGACAGTTTTGCAAATGATTTGCTAAATAATCCTGATGCTGTTCAAAGTGATCTGTTACATCCAAATAAGATGGTGAGTGAAGGAGAAATTTTTAAATACAATTATAATTTATTTGCAAATATTCTTAGTGGTTTTACACAAGCACGGTTTACATATAATAAAGTAGATTTCTTTCTTTCCGGAAGTGTGACCAATACTAAATATCAAAGAGAAGGCATTTTTCAAAACGGTTCTTTTCCTGATAATTCTCTCGGTAAGGGTAATGAATTAACCTTTACAGGTTTTGGGGCAAAAACCGGGTTCACTTATAAAGTTAACGGGAAACATTTAATTGACATCAATGGTGGATACCTTTCAAGAGCACCATCACTTCGTAATACTTTTTTAAACGCCAGAGAAAATCATGATATTGTTGGTGATAGAAATAATTTAGAAATTACTGAAGAAAAAATCCTGACAGCTGATGCTAGTTATGTTTTCAGATCTCCTAAAGTAAAGGCAAAATTAACGGGTTATTATACACAGTTTGAAGATGCAACCGAAATCTCTTTTTTCTTTGCTGATGGTATTGGCGGCGATAATTCAGCTTTTGTACAAGAAGTTTTACAAGGTATCGATAAACTACATATAGGTGGAGAGTTGGGTGTTGAATATCAAATAATACCAACAGTTAAATTGAAAGGAGTGGCATCTGTTGGTCAATATATCTACGATAATAATCCTAATTTGACATTAACCACAGAGCCTTCGGCTGAAGCCGAAGTGGCCGGATTTGAAAACGGATTTAAAAACTTCGGTCAATCAAATCTTAAAAACTATAAAATTGCCAGCGGACCTCAAAAAGCTTTTTCTGTAGGTTTTGAATATAGAGACCCTAATTTTTGGTGGTTTGGGGCAACTACAAATTATTTTGATGATACTTATTTAGATATAAGTCCGCTGACCAGAACTTCAAATTTCACATCAGATTTTGATGGTAATGTTTTTAACGATTATGATGAAATTTTGGCTATAGAATTATTACAGCAAGAAAAATTTAAAGATTATTTCGTGGTGAATTTGGTAGGCGGAAAGTCCTGGAAAGTTGATGACTACTACATTGGCTTTTTTGCAAGTGTAAATAATTTGTTGGATAAAACATATAGAACCGGGGGTTTTGAACAAGGTAGAAACGCAAATTATAGAGAACTAAGAGATGATAAAGCATTAGATGCTCCCGTTTTTTCTCCTAAATATTGGTATGGTCGTGGTACTACTTATTTTTTAAATCTGTACATACGGTTTTGAGGCTGTATAAAAAGTAATACTTTGTTTCAGTTTGAGTCTTTCGACTATCGCTCAAGACAGGCTAAAGTCGAAAACTATAAGTTGTTAAAAATAAGAACCTTTCGACTACGCTCAAGGAGACAATTCGTTTGAATTAAGTCTTTTTAGACAGCCTCTCAAATTAATAATAATTAATAAAATTTAGAACAAATGAAATTAACTAACTTTTTAAGCCTTTTTATAGTATTCTTTTTTATTACGTCTTGTGTTGAAGATGAAGATTTTGAACTCCCAGATATTACAGTTACTGACCCTAATATTAGTGCAAACATGACCTTTCAAAATGTGATGTCTAAATACGGACAAGCATTAGCAAGCGGTAATGATATTGCTGTTTTTGAAGAAGATCAAGATCTTTATATCGAAGGTTATGTAATTTCTAGTGATAAAGCAGGGAATTTTTTTAAAGAATTAATCATTCAAAATAAAATTGATGGAAATTCTGATACTGCCAACCCAAGATTAGGGTTTAAAGTAGAAATAAATGTAAAAGGATTAGCAAATACCTTTGAAATAGGAAGAAAGGTCTACGTTAAAATGAATGGATTGGCTGTTGGACTATCTCATGGAGTCTTTGTTATCGGAAAACAATCAGGTAATAATATAGGGCAAATTCAAGAATTTGAGTTCAAAGATTATATAATTAGAGACCCTGAAATAGTAACACTAACACCGAAAATAGCGATGCTCAGTGAATTGACCGAACAAGACGAAAACACACTTATTCAATTAGATAATATACAAGCCCACAGACATAATATTGCTCAAAGCTATGCAGGAGAGCCTTCAGATGAATTTGATGGGTTTAGAACTTTAGAAAGTTGCGATGATAACGGTTCAATTTCACTACAGACAAGTACTTTTGCTGATTTTAAATCGCTACAAATACCTCAGCATAAGGGTTCAATCCAAGGGGTTTTTAGCAGAGATTTTGGTGATGATTTTAATGTGCTTATTATAAATAGTACTTCAGATATAAATTTTGACAATACAGAACGTTGTGATCCAATTATTTTAGAATGTGAGGGAACAACTGCCTCTACGAATATCATTTTTAAGGAAGACTTTCAATCAATTGATAATGAAGACCATTTAGACGCTCTAGGGTGGACAAACGTAAATGTTTCTGGTGGTAGCGAACGTTATGAAGATAGCTCATTTGCCGGAGATACTTATATGAAAATTTCTGCCTTCGGAACTGGGGAAAGTCCGCTAGAAGCTTGGTTAGTTACTCCAGCAATTAACTTAGATGCTAGTAGTGAAGAAAAATTGAGTTTTGATATTTCTTCCAATTATGAAACAGGACAAGCATTGACGGCTTTTATAACTGATAATTACACTGGAGATCCGACAACGACAGAATGGACACAATTAGATGCGAATATTCCTATTGGAGGAGCTAGTTTTGGTAATTTTATAACCTCAACCATTAATATTTCTTGTCTAAGTGGAAATATACATGTAGCGTTTCAATACCTCGGTGCTGCCGGAGGGGCAGAAACCAGAT
>Ga0209633_10003328_pt1 | contig 14906 bp, 8 predicted proteins | sample Cruoilmetagenom1_FD_187290 | JGI IMG/M metagenome (GOLD analysis project Ga0209633, IMG submission 187290) | Oil polluted marine microbial communities from Coal Oil Point, Santa Barbara, California, USA - Sample 1 (SPAdes) (version 2) | ecosystem: Environmental > Aquatic > Marine > Oil seeps ... | reverse complement strand
ATCGGGTTTATTGATACTATTTGTACAATTGTACGAGGCGGATAATTTAGGCTCTATCTGTCAGCATCAAAGATAGATGAATTTTTCCTCAATGAGTATGGGGGGTGATTAGTCGAACCATACCCTCATGCATTAACGTGTCAGCTAGAGTGGACTTTTTGCAGTAGGAAAATTACCATGTTGTTTGTATAGTTATGTGGTGCTTTTTCTATTCTTTACTTGATCTAGTTTAGGATTAATGTGTTTATATTTATAATATTAAAGGGTTAATGCTGGCTAATTATTCATCTTTAAATCCAGAAATGCCCTACTAAACTATCTGGCTTAATAAGTATATAACCATTATACGGAGGGGGCTTGCTAAATATCTTTATTTTCATGGTATACATGGCATAAATGAATTGACAAAAGAGTATTTTTTTTGCAGTGTATAAGCTATCTGTTTGAGAAATAAATAGATGGATTTTGAATATAATGACAAGGAGAGTTTCATGAAGAAAGCCACGATATTAATCAGTGCTCTATTATTTTCCCTGATTAGTTTTACTACGCATGCTAACCGTATACTTGTGACGGAGGTATTTGGCGTACTGGACAGGGTTGATCCCCAACTTAATAATTTATTCCAAATGGGTGACCCATTTTCAGGGCGATTTACTATTGACTTGGATGTGGCGGAACTTGGAAACCAATCAGATCTCTACAATAGCACGGATGGATACGCTTCCTATACTGGCTACGGAACGGGACTGCTCAATATCGAGTCATCTACATCGACTCAAGCGTATTCAGTATTTAATGAAGCTGTAAAATATTATGTCATGAATAACTATCCATTTTCTGTAGGAGTCTATGATGGTTTTGGGGCAGCTGAGAATAGTATGTTCCATGGTGCTCCACTACCAGATGGCTCAATCGGATTTGAGATCGGTGACCCTAGTGCATCTATGTTTACAGATTATTCTTTACCTACGTCGACACCAAATTTTGTCACTGGAACCGTTTCACTAAATTTTGAAGATGCTAGATATGCCAGTGGAAGTATAAATAGAGCGATTGTTTCAATAGCCACAACCTCATCAGTACCTATTACATCGTCTGTGTGGTCATTAATGGTACCGGGTTTATTTGCCTTGTTTATTATTAGTTTTTCAAAGCGAAGAAAAGAGGGCCTGCATCTCAATAAAAAAAAATCACCCGTTCGCCACTCTATTAGTCAACAAGCATATTTACAGGATGCGCAATTTTATAATAGTTGTCCGGCCTGATTAGCGTTTACTACGCAGTCATAAACCAAACCTGCTTAAGTCTTCCTCTTGTTTCTATTGACAAGAGGAGGGCAGGGCATGTGCAAAGAAATTTAATTAGCGTACCATTCTTTAGTCTTTACTATAAATTTATACTTCCTGACTTAGCGGTTATTGAGATGAGTTTAGTGAAAGAGCAGATGAACTCCAAATCATTGTGTGAAGTCGTTTGAGAGTGTGTTTATCAGATAGTAATGCCCGCATCTCTGCTTTGTTCAAACTATCCGCCCCATCCTCCAGATATTGGTAGCTCAGTCCTTCAAGGTAGTGTTTTTCTTTGCGGGAGTAGTTTATCTCAGACAATAGAGCCGTATGTAAGGCATGTACTCGAGGGTTAGTAATGGCCTGAATTGAACGAGGCTGAATTGGGTTGTATGTGGCACCATCCTGATCCTTGTGATGGAGTTCCGGGTACAGGTCGTTCAGTAATTCCGGTGGATCTGTTTCTTCTGGTATCAGGAACAAGCCTTTTTGCTTACTTTTTCTGCCCAAAAAAGTACTGCTGGAGTAAACAGAGAGCGGTATTGACAGTACCAGTCCAAGTAACACAGGCACAAACCACCAAAAAAAAGACGGGACGTAGTTGTAAGTGACATAGCCTGCGGTGAATCCAATTAAAGTGTGACCACTATGGGCAAGGATTGCTTCTTTAAAGCCTGTTTGGTGGTCATCGCGTTGTTGCTCTGCCCAACCGATGTCTCGTCGGAGAATAATAGCGAATACAAACCTGGATTGAAACAACATGAGCACTGGGGCCAGTAGCATAGAAAACAGGCTTTCTAAAATGACACTTAAACTTACTTTAATAGCGCCACCATGTGACGCGAGCACTCTGGGTTGGCGTAGCACCAATATCAATGCCAATATTTTTGGTAGAAAAAGCATGGTGAGAGTGACCGCTAATACCGTCGTCATTTCAACGGTATAATAAGTAGGCCAGACCGGAAACAAGCTGTCACCAAAGAAATAGACAGTTTCGATGTTAGACTGGAAGTAGGCTTCAACCCCTGTAACGATCAAGAATAGCAACCATAGGGGTGAAGCTAAATACGACATAATACCCATTATTAAATGGAGTCGACTCAGCGGATGGAGGCCGCGGGCAAAAATCAACGATAGATGCTGGAGATTACCCTGGCACCAGCGTCGGTCACGTTTGGCGTAATCGATTAGAGTTGGGGGTATTTCTTCATAACTGCCAGCAATATCATAAGCCAGCCAAACTTCCCAGCCTGCGCGACGAAGTAATGCAGCTTCAACAAAATCGTGACTCAGGATTTCACCGCCAAATGGCTGATTCCCGGGTAGTACAGGGAGCCCGCAATGTTCAATGAAAGGTTCGATACGAATGATGGCATTATGCCCCCAGTAATTACTCTCACTCAATTGCCAGAAGTTTAATCCGGCAGTAAAAATTCGACCGTAAACGGCGCTGGCGAACTGTTGGATACGGGCAAATAGTGACTCTCGATTAACCGGAGCAGGAGGGACCTGTATCAAAGCGACCTGGGGATTGTGCTCCATCATCTCGACCATTTGAACGAGGGTAGATCCGGTCATCAGGCTGTCTGCATCGCTTACAATCATATATTCATAATGACTGCCCCAGCGTTCACAGAAATCAGCAATATTGCCACTTTTACGTCCCAGGTTATCACGGCGATTGCGGTAGTAGACGGCAGTTTCTCCCTCAAGCTCGTGGCGAAGTTCATTCCACAATAGCTCTTCTTCTATCCAGATGTCAGGATCACGGGTGTCACTTAGTATAAAGATATCAAATGAATTAATTTGCCCGGTTTTCGCTAATGACTGAGCCATGGTTTTCAGTCCGGCAAACACACGTTTAGCCTCTTCATTGTAGATAGGCATGATAAGGGCTGTTTTTTTCAGGCCTTCTTGATTTGAATCGTGTTCAAATGGCTTTGCAGTTGCAGAGATCGAGAACCGGTCACAACCTGTCAGACAGGTAAAGAAGCCTAATACGGCAGTCCAGAATGAGAAGCTTATCCATGTAAATAGAATCGTATAAAGTAGAAGCAAGGTCAGTTCAAGCGGGGTTATACCATTTTTTTGAAATACGATGTGCAATAAGCTTGTCGCACCGAGGGTCGTTAATAATACCAGTGTAAAAAAGATACTGCGGCGCAGTTTATGCAATTTTCTCATTGGTTCTACCATGGCTTGTCACCTGCTTATTAGCGGCGTTTCACGATAGCCATACGAACGGAACTGAAAATTGAGTTTAGCGATTGTAGGTAGTGCCTGGGCGGAGATGGCCATACTTCAAGATCTTGTACTTGCATGGCTGTCGGTTGTTCTCCCGGGGTGGTATTATGTGCGCACATGACAGAATAGTGCTCCAGTACTAGCGCTTGTGCTGTTTGAATGGCGTATTGCACCAACTCATGCTCAGTGTTATTTGCCACGAATGGTTTTGATTGAAACATGACACGCTGAGTCAAATCATCAATCCGGAATTGATCGCCGATTCCCGATGATTGTAAATAATGCTTCACGATACTTTCAATTTCATCCCACAACTTCGTCCGTTCGACGAGATTACATTGATAATCTTCAGGATTTGTTGACTTTGAATACTGCGGTTGCGTATGCATGAGAGGGGCTGAGCAATTTTTGCAATAATAATCAGACGTTTTGCTTACTTGTTCCATTGGTAGCTCCAGGTTTCCGTGAGTATATCTTGCTCCAGTTTTAAAAAACTTCTTAGTTCTATTGAAGTCTCTTTTTCGGGGATCAACTCAAAGTAGACTCGCCAACCACCGATATGTTCATTGTATTGAACTACTTTATTTTCGATCTTGCCTGACGATGCGCTCACGATGGCATTGATTGGAGTATCGGGACCGAATTTTTCTAATGCCTTGCCCGCGAAATCAAGTACAAACTTACGTCGTTTGGGATCTAAGTCCACAGTGCCACCTGCACCTATGCGGGTGGACATGACCTTGCCGGCAGGGGGTTGCCCAAGTTTTTCCAGTTCCAGGGATAAGCGATAATCAAATCGTAGTTTCTGGCCGGCTTCTATCGGTTTTGAGGGCACCCAAAATGCAACTATATTGTCATTTTTCTCAGAATCACTGGGAATCTCAACCAGTTCGACCGTGCCTTCACCCCAGTTACCGATGGGTTCTACCCAGGCACTGGGCCGACGTTGATATTTTGATTCCAGGTCTTGATAGTGTTCAAACTTGCGATCGCGTTGTAACAGGCCAAACCCTTTTGGGTTGCTTGTCTGGAAAGAGCTAATACGTAAATTTTCTGGGTTTTCAAGTGGGCGCCATATCCATTCGTCGTTACCTGCAGCGAGTAAGAGGCCATCTGAATCATGAACTTCTGGACGGTAGTCATCGACGGTATGATTTTTAGGCTCTCCATGTAAGAACATGCTGGTCAAGGGGGCGACGCCGAGTTTTTTTACTGCCGTGCGCGTAAAAATACGTGCCTTTACATCAATGGTAGTTTCCGCCCCAGGCTGGATAATAAATTCGTAGGCACCGGTGACACTGGGGCTATCCAATAAAGCGTAGACAGTAATCTCCTTTGCCGATTTATTGGGTTTCTGAATCCAGAATTCCTTGAAAACAGGGAATTCTTCTTTGGTCGGAAGTCCGGTGTCGATGGCCAATCCACGTAGTGAAATTCCATAGTGCTGTTCCTGTCCAACGGCACGGAAATAGCTTGCGCCCAGAAATACAGCGACTTCGTCATAGTAATTATCCCTGTGGAGTGGGTAATGCAGACGAAAACCTGCAAACCCCAGGTTGGGTGACAGTGTTTTAGGAACGGGCGTTTTACCAAAATTGAACAAATCATTTGAATAGTCGACGGGTGTAACTACACCCTGGTCAATAGTATGGATCTTGACTTGTTTCTGAAATAGGAAACCGCGAAAGAAAAATTGTGCCTCAAATGGAAGGTCGACATCGCGCCATAAAGCCTTGTCAGGCTTAAAGCGGATATCCCGATACTGGTCATAAGACATATCGCGTAAGGCATCAGGCAGGGCATTGCCATTTTCCTTATAGGGCTTCGCCGCCAGTTTCGCGGCGCGCCGGTGCACATTGGCGAAACCGAATGGTTTTGCAGTGACCGATTTTGCAGGATCAGGTTTAGATACGGGTGCAGGCGCTGCGATACATGTCGCAACAAAGCCGGCATAAAACACCAGGCTGAACACAGCCATTACGCTTGTCTTTCTGTTCACGGATACATCGCCTCAAATCCCTGTGCTAAGCTGTTCGAAGATTGACTTCGAGTGATTCCTTTGCCAACGTCAAAATAGATGTGACTGATTTATTGAATAATAATTCAGATTTTTTAACGTTATCTAGAGAAGGCTTTAGACTACCAGTACCCCAGTTTTTAGCGGCCCAGTTTTAACGGAAAGTTATCGGTAAAAATATGTCTATAGCCTAGCTCTAGTCGCTAACTATATTAGCAGCAAATAATATTTAAGTATAGGTGGAATACAAGTCTGTTTTACAAAAATCCTTTGAAATTAGACTGCTGTCACACGATATAGAATTTACGTGCTTCTATCGTATTTTGGTGTTCTTGCTGGAAGATTTTTTTTGTAAATAAACATAAATAAATATAAATAAACAAATGCCTAATAATTTAAAATTCTGATTATAAAACTGGAGCCTGTTATTTTTATTCTGAGTCAGCGCAAAGGGAGATACCAAATATGTTTTATCAGGCAGTAAATACCAACGACCAGCCTTGCTTTCGGGCTTCCTCCTGGCTGTAGGATACGCCATCGATTTTGATACCATTCTCATCTAGTAAGGAAATAACGCCACCCTTGTTGCTAAGTTGTGCCCCTTTACCATCTAATACAATGCGAATAGTTTTACCTGATTCCAATAGTGTATTGTGTAATTCACTGCGCTTTTTGTTACGGTCTACGATCGCCCAACCATTGAGATCGATTCCTGTTGGCGTTGGATTGATCAATGTTACAGTTTCATGACCAGGGTCTTCACCCGTTGGATTCACCAGTGCGGCTATAATACGCACATGGGCATCACGATCACCTGGGAGCGGAGTAGGGCTCGGTCCCGGTTCAGGTAATGTAATCGTGTGTCCGGTTTTATCGTCTGTATGCCAGGACTGGGATTGAAAAGCGAGAAACAGACCTACCCACTGTTCTTGCCAACGAGGTACACCGTCACTATCAAGTATGGCTGGGAAATGAATGATCAGTGCGCCATCTTGCCAGACGCCATCGTCCTTGGTAAAGCTGGCGGTATTGCCTTGATTCATGTGAATATCATGTATGCCGTTGCCGGGTAGAAAACCAAAATATTTGTCCTTTTTATGTGTTTCAGGCCCCCAGCGCTCACCAAAGGCATAAATTTCTGCGGATTCATCTGCAATGGCGCGCTGTATATAGGCGTTAATTTTGTCATTGAGATCATTATCCGGGCCAGGGATATCGTGGGCAAGAGGGATCATTTTCTTTGGGTCAAAAAAATTACCGCGAATATAATCAATTGCTCGACTGCCGGCTTCATTATCGAGTAGTGTGAAGCCTATGCTTAGGGTTTTCAGGTCTTCCAGGATTGGATGTTGAAAATTGTCATTGATGATATAGAGTAATTCAGATGGTGAAAGTTTTGATTTTACATTGATGGCGATTCGATAGTCTGTTGTATTGTCGATAATATGTATCTGATAATGCGGACTGTTACCTGCGCCCAATCGGCTGGAAATCGGTCGGCCTTTTAATACGCCGTATTTTTTTAATGGCATAATACTCTCCGTTTAATGTGAGGCCATTCCACTAACCAGGCTGCAGTTTATTTCGTGTCAGAATAAAGCTTAGTGCCATAGGGGCCAGGTCGTCAGAAGAATGATAAATATAATCGCTATCAGAACTATAGCAGTATCTACTGACTATAAGGAAGACCAACAATTCATTTTGCAGTGCCTATTAAATTTGAAGTCGACTATGGGTGCCTTTTTAAGGTTATTTATATAGGACTGGTCATTCGCACAAAGCGCGGACAATGCCCTTGACTCTGACATCTGATTGATTGCCGTTATTATCACTGACCCGAATAGTATATGAGAAGTTCCAGTACCCATTGGGTTGTATTGTTTTATTATCAGTGGCGCTGAAACTACCAAGGATGTCTCCTCCTTTGTATACCTCGCTATAAAAGGTAATCGGAAAAGTAACGACATTACCACACCCGTTTGTAACCAGGCCAATGTAGATGGGTGGGTCATTGAACTGTAGCGAGTTTCCAGGGGGAGGTATCCAGGAATCAGGCTTGAATTCCGGTTCATCTGTGGCAACGGTACTGTGTGCCGACCAATTAATTCGCATATCCTGGATTGCGCCACCATTGCTAACGGCCAGGTTTTCGAGTGTCTGGACGAGAAAATCCACACGCAGGTGAGGTGGTGATTCTATCTCAAATGTATCGATATCCATATCAATACCAGCGGATGCACCCAGGCTAATGAACGTCTCGACTGAGTTTAGGCTGATAATGCCCACATCTCGATATAAAGGTTTGGTTACGCTTCTTAGTGTATCAAAGTTACTGGTAATATAACCTTGAAAAGTCTTGAGTGAATCATCATGTCTTTGCAATGTTTGTGGCGACGACTTTGTATGAGGTAAGGAATAGGTATCGGCATTCAATGGTAGAGCCAGGAATAATAACCATGAAACAATAAATACACCAGGTAAACCTGCTGCACAAGAACCCATCAGGGCTCGTGTCTGTCCCTGTGCCGATGTAGCAAGGGCGGGTGAGTTGTTGTATTTCCATATAACGCTTATTCTCGGGTGTGACATCATACCATCCTGTCTATTAAGTGTATGGTTGTGTTCAATATTTATGACTGATCATGTTATTAGTAACAATTTTTTTTAATCAAATGCCAGTTAAGGTAACAAGGTCATTAGGCTATGTTATTGATGAATCTTGTTACCCATTAACCAAAGTATTCCTAGTAGTTTTGTCTGCTTTTCTGTGTTTGTTTAAAAGTAATTAAAATGAATCTGGATGGATGTGTCATATTGACAAGGATTTTGTAAAATATTTACATGGTGTTGGTTTATTTGGCGTTTAGGCCAAGGGAGTGATGGTTTTTAAATTTATTTGTTGATTCTTTCGGTAGATTTTTTTATTTAATTTTTTTGTTGAATTTCATCAATAGTATTTTTTATTATATTTAGTGTCTTTACTTTTCAAAGGTTATTATCTATAAATTAACATACGAGTATTTTTATCGCTCTTGTACTCAATCCTTAAGGGCAATTCATATGTCCGTTCGAATTAATGACATCAAATCTTATTTCTACTGCTCATATTATTACTGAAAAAGCTGATTAACAGGAAGAACTAATAATCAGCAAGGGGTCGGTCATCATGTGCACTTTTAAAATTAGTTGTCATAAAAATTTCTGTCTTAGCTTTATTTTATTTTCTATTTTTTTCAACCAATTAACCTTGGCAGATGACAACAGTTCTGATGCAAATGGGACTCTTGTCATAAAACAGGCTAATTGGAAAGATGAAGATAACCAAGTAAAAGTTTCAGGTGTTGCGGGTGGAAAACAGATAATTGATCTATTTAATGCGGATACTGGTAAGTCACTGGGGCAGACAAAGTCCGAAGATGATGGTGTTTGGAAACTACATCTGCGTATCAGTTCAAGTAATGAAGTGCCTTGTCGAGTACGGGCAGAGAGCAATAATCAGGTCGATGTGAAAAATGTGCGTCGGGCTCCTGGCGACTGCTCTGGTCTGGGAGGTGCTGAACCACCGCCATCTCCAATCGTGAATGGTAACTTTACTATTCTGGCGGCGAATGATCTTGGCATGCATTGTGCTGATCTTGATTACAGGGTGTTCAGTATTTTACCGCCTTTCAACGTGGTACATGCCCAGGTCATTCAAAAGGGGACTTCTAATAGTCTTCCACAAATAGTCGATAATTCATCCGTTGATGTGTTTTATTCAGCAACCAGTAATATTAACGACCCGGCGGGAGCAAATTCAATCAACACAACCAGTGAAAATTTGCCGGGTATCTACAAAGCCAATTTCTGGGATCTCAGTTCTGCTACATCAACCATTGGCGGTGATGCCTATTCGCCGCTTTATCCCAGTGTGTTAGCTGTCGATCCTGCAAATACATGCCAGTTCACATTTGACTGCCCGAGCGCGCTCAGTTTGTTTGAACCGATACAGACAAATACAGGTATACCGGTACCTGATCCGAATGCACTTTATCCTGAGGTTGGCTCGCCCGCTCTCGTTATCGCCCAGCAATCAATGCCGGGACTGGCCAATACGCCACAAGCATTTGACCGATTTGACACAGATTTGCCATTTTTTGTGAATTTTCCATTCGGCAGTCGTATCAAAGATGTCAACTGGTTTGCGGCTGATGGCATACCGATATTGCCTGTTGATGATACAGGTGTGAGCAATGCCTATCCATTGATGAAGATAGCTGCACTGAGCCGACAGGATGGTACCGAACTGGCCTCAGTGGATGTGGTTCTCCCTGTTGCTTCTGAAGCCGATTGTCAAAATTGCCATGTGGAACCTATTGATTGTGCAGACCCGGGGTTACCTGGCGATGTTATTAGTAATAGCTGTAATGGGTCGGCGGTATCACAAACTTCATTCGAGGTCTTAACGCTCGATGATAATCCACCAGGGGAGACTCGATTGGAACAGTTATTGAATACAGCCAAGATTAATATCCTTCGCCTGCATGATGTGAAGCATGGTGTTGATTATAAAAACTGGGATCATTCAGGGCAATTAGCCAGCGCGCCTTGTAATGCGAGCAACCCCGATGACCCCAATTGTCTCATTAATCAAACACCCATTCAGTGTTCTCAGTGTCACTATTCACCAGCACTTGATCTTACACAGTCAGGGCCTGTGGATGAGCCACAGCAAGGCAATAACGGGCGTCAGCAAACTATTCACATCAGTATGTCACGTGCCATGCATGGTCATCATGGAGCACTATTACCCTTTCAAGGGCAGGCATTGTTCCCGGCTATGCCAGCCCCGATCAATCGTAGTCAGCAAATCGCTCAGCAGGTACTGGAGCAGACCTGTTATCAATGTCATCCGGGAAAACGTACACAGTGTTTACGTGGTGCAATGGCCAGTGGTGGCGTCGTCTGTCAGGATTGTCACGGTAATATGGAGCAAGTGGGCAATGACTTTACCGCCAATCTACCCGTCACTCCATTCCCGGCAGGTGCGGATTTAACGAAGCGTGTCCCTTGGGCCAGTGAACCCGGTTGTCAATCCTGCCATACCGGTGATGCTGTGACTAATCTTTCCAATACTGCAGGTACGATTCCTGCTGATCCACATGGTATTCGCTTACGCCAGGCCTATTTACAAGACGATGCGAATGCGACACCGATTGTGGCTGTCAATAAACGGTTTGCAGAGAACGAGAGTCTGTATCGTTTAAGCAAAGGGCATGGAGGGGTCATGTGTGAAGCTTGTCATGGCAGCACACATGCCATTTGGCCCATCAATAATCCATTGGCTAATGATAACATCGCAGCTCAACAGTTACAGGGTCACAGCGGGACCATTACAGAATGTACCACGTGTCACGCCGCAGGCAGTCTTGGGCTAACATTGGGAGGGCCGCATGGTATGCATCCTGTAGGAGATTCTAACTGGAATAGTAACCACGAGGACTTCGCTGAAAGAAACCTTGACAGCTGCCGTAGTTGCCATGGCCAGAATGGTGAAGGGACTGTGTTGTCACGTATGGCAGTAACACGTACCCTGAGATGCGATGAAGGACCTGGATGCGATAATAATGAAAGAATAACCCTTGCTAAAGGTACCCAGGTTGGATGTGGTACCTGCCATGAAAATGAACTGCATAATTAGGCCTGGCGAAAGGAAAAGGTGAGGGTTTATATTGGTTGTCATATTGAGTATGTCAATACAGTAAAGAAACAGGGTCACGAGTGTATTGGTGGCCCGTTTTTTAACCCGATGTTTAACATCGGGTCTGATGCCCGTGGTTGTGCCAACATTGGGAGATATGGGGGCCAGGGTTAATAGTTTATATATAAAAAATATTTTTTATATGGTGATCTAAACTCCACGGGTTCAGGTTTAATACTGAACTGAACTGAACTGAACTGAACTGAACTGAACTGAACTGAACTGAACTGAACTGAACTGAACTGAACTGAACTGATTACAATAGTTTTACTTGTAGACTGTTATATATTGTTTTGAGTAGTAAAACGATAGTTACAGAATTTCGTCTTCAGCGTGGATAAGGTAATTGCCTTCTGTGGTTTTTTTCAGTTGGAAGTGGAGTCGCATTTGGCGATTATCGTTCCATAAAACTTTTGCATCCACGGTGACACGTTTGGCATCAACGATTTTTGTTTCGATAATAGAGAAGCTGGCATCATGATACAGTTGTTGCAAGGTGGCAGGATAAGTGGGGTTAGACAGTAGTCTTTTTCGGTTCTTTAAAAGTGCGCCTCCCAGGAGGTTTTGTATGCCTGCAGTATCACCTTGTTCAAGGACTGCAAAATACTGGTGTATAACATCTGTAGCAGATGATGCGCTTGTGGCTGTTGACATATTTTCTTCAGCAACAGCCGAGTGTGAGAACAAAACATAATAAACCACTATCCAGATAGAACGGCTGACTATACGCTTCATGATCTTTTTATCTCCATAACTGTATTCAAAAATACCCTTCAGAGGCCTGATTACTGGGTCTTGATAATGACGATGTAATTGGCGTCCGCTCCCGCGGCACCACTGGCCAGATTGCCACCTAACTGAATAGTGCCATCTGCCGGAGTATCGACACCTACTTGATAACTCTTTTTATATAGTCGCATTGTCGGTGCCATTGTATTTGATACTGTGAGGGTTTGACCGGTATCGGTGTAGCCGCTTAACCAGGAAGGCAGGGCAGTGGCTGCTGCGTCATAGGCAATATAGAGATCAGTATTACGATCAATAGTGAATGTCAGGTAGTCACTGCGTGTGTTCGCTTTATCCGCATCGGCTGTTTTAAGCCAGACACCATTATCAAGAATAGATGGTATCGATTGTATATCATAGGCTTCATCGATGTAATAGGGATTGCCTGTTTGCATCAGATCCTGCTTGTATAGCAATGGTGCCTCACAGGTCGTTGATGTCAGGCGTATGCAGATATCTTCGAACACCAATGGTAATTGAGCTCTGCTGGGTAGTGTTGTTCCACCATTCAGGTAATGTTCCCATAAGTCAGCCATGAGCATATAACCCAGCCCGTTAAAGTGTAGCTGATCGGCGAACATACTCACCCTGTTTTCATCCACACTAAGGAAATAGGTGAAAAAATCCGGGCCTACAGCCGCTATTGAAAGCTCGGTGAGAAGAACAGTGTTATATTCCTGTATTAGCAGGTTACGAGAATCAGTCAACGGGGCATCCATAATAAAGGCGGGTGGTATCAATGAGATCACGGGAGTGATGCCTGCGGCAGTCAAGGTATTGATAACAGCTTGCATATTTTCCTTATAGGTACCGTTACAGGCAGCACCGGAGCAGCCGAGTCCACTGGGTATGGGCGTTGATTGTCCCGTGTCATTGGTGCCGATCATCACCTGGGCTATAGTGGCTGCAGGGTGCCGGGCAAGAATAGAGGGCAGCCGCAGATTCAACGTAGGGGACTTGTCACCAGGGACAGCCTCATTGTAGAGTATTTGTGGTGCTGTCCTGGAGGCACTTAAACGATCCTGTAGTACTCCCACGTAACCCTGTTCACCGATGACCTTGCCATCGATAGAGTGGTTATCCAGTCTAACGGTATCAGCTACTCCATTGCTGATACTATCTCCGACAACGAGTCTTACCTCGGCAGAGGATCCAACCATGGCATTACTGTCGCTCGCTAGAGTGACACCATCTTTAAGGGTGGCGGTAATCGTATGTTCGGCCTGTGTCGCAGCAGTACAACTTGCTGTGAAATACCCTGGGGATGTTTCAGTCGAACTACTGCATAAGCTGCCATCAATATCGAATTCCACAATACCCGTTAGCGGTTTATTCAGCACCACAGCGGAAACAGCAAAGACAGAGCCCGCCTGCGCACTAAACGCAGCGGGTTCGTCGATGACAATCGATGGAGCAGTGCTGTTATTGTCAATCACAATATTATCAAATTGAACGCCATCTTCTGTATAGAGGGCAATACTACCGCTCGTCAAATTGTTATCTTTTACAGCAAATCTCGCTTCACCATCGATGTAAACCTGAATCAGATCGCCAACGACTTCCACATCTATGTGGATCAATACACCCTCATTGATGTAGCCACGAGCATCAACTGCAAGCGTAGTGAAAACGCCCGCCACTTTTCGATCCAGTCGTGCATAGCCATATTCGGAGTTTAGGACGATGCGGTAATAATTATCATTATCCTGATAGCGGAACATCAGGCCTTTATCATGTCCGTCATCATAAATTGTGCCAGCTGTTATAAAAGGCGTTAAATCTGCTGATACACGATAATCAGTGAGTGAAAGACCGGCAGACAGGTAAGCGTATGTCCCACGATGGTAGGTTTCATCAAGCTCTTGTGTCACCGATGAGATACCAAAATCACGGATTTGCTTCAATAGTCCAGAGTTCACTTGCCAATTGGAGTTTTCGCTGTAATCGTTAACAAATACCCAACCGTCTGATCCAGTGCTGAAGTCTTCAACAAAAGGAAAACCAATCAGTGCAACCGTGACTGTCACGGCCTGAGTGATTGTATTAGTGCCATCACTGGCGCCGACCAATACCTGGTAGGCATTGTTCCCATCAGAATCGGTGGGCGTATTAAAGTCAGGCGCGACCTTGAAGCTTAGTACGCCTGTCGAGCTATTGATATCAAAGAGGAGGTTATCCTCTCCACCGGTGCCAGTCTCTAGTGAGTAGTTCAGCGTGTCATTGTCGCTATCAGTGGCGGTGACGCTCTGTACGTTGAGAGTGCCTTCTTTGATGGTGACTTTAGTCGCACTGGTGAGCACAGGAGAGTTGTCATTAAGATTGTTTACATTGATAGTAACCGCCTGGGTGGTGACGGTAGTGCCGTCACTGGCGCCGATCAGGATCTGGTAGGCATTGTCTATATTGGCGTCGGTAGGCGCTTCAAAGTCCGGGGCAGTCTTGAAGGTCAAGGCCCCGGAAGTGCTGTTGATGTCGAACAGAGAGTTATCATCTCCGCCAGTCCCGAGTTCGAGTGAATAGTTCAGTGTATCATTATCACCATCGGTAACACTGACACTATAGACTGTTGTAGCATTTTCATCAGCGGGTACAGTGGTGGGGCTGCTGAACACAGGGTTATTGTCATTTAAATTGCTCACGCTGACGACGACAGTCTGGCTCGTCGTGGTCAGGCCATCTGATGCACCGACTTTTACCTCGTAATTATTATCATTACCGCTATCGAGCGGTGTCTCGAAGTCGGGCGCTGAAATGAAGCTCAAAATGCCGTTATTGATACTGAACAAGGCGTTATCAGCACCGCCTGCAACAATAGAATACGTTAATGTAT
>Ga0209633_10003327_pt1 | contig 14912 bp, 15 predicted proteins | sample Cruoilmetagenom1_FD_187290 | JGI IMG/M metagenome (GOLD analysis project Ga0209633, IMG submission 187290) | Oil polluted marine microbial communities from Coal Oil Point, Santa Barbara, California, USA - Sample 1 (SPAdes) (version 2) | ecosystem: Environmental > Aquatic > Marine > Oil seeps ... | reverse complement strand
GCTATGCCAGCCATTATCATGCGACCTATGTGCGGCCAAAATGGCGTAAATATATGAACCGGATTACACGAATAGGCATTCACATATTTTACCGGGCGAAATTTTTGCCTTTGCCGGAGGAGCTGGCACTGCGCATGCCGAAGAAGGACCGGAATGCCAACTGATCGGAAAGTGCTCTAGTCTGACCAGAGTTGCCTTAGATCCTCATCGTCGTCGTCTTTAGGTATATAGGGGCCGGTTTTAGATTTTCCCAGAAATAGCAGTACGATCAGTGCGGGGGGAAAGAGGAAGCCGGTTGTGAACCAGGAATTTGCGTTTCTGTCCTTACGGTGGGCAATGAGTGCGGCGATGACGCCGATGATGATGGCTGTAACGCCGTATATTGCAATCCACTTTTCCATGACGAATGCTTTCATGATTGATGAGCTGTAGGTGCTCATATTTAGCATTGCTTAAAGCTGGGGTGAGAACGTGGCAATGTCAAGGTGGATTTGATATTGAGAAATGCGGTCTAGCCTTCAAAATCCAGACCGAGGTCCAATGTTGGGGCGGAGTGTGTGAGTGCGCCGACGGAAATGAGATCCACACCCGTTTTTGCGATGTCGCCAACGGTTGCGAGATTTACGCCGCCCGAGGCCTCAGTGATGATCTTTTGACCGCAATTGCTGACTATTTCTACGGCTTGGCGTAATTCGTCCAATGTCATGTTGTCGAGTAGGACGGCATCGATTTTGTGGGTCACCGCGTCTTTAAGTTGATCGAGTGTGTCCACTTCGACCTCTATTTTCAGCATGTGGCCGGCGTTATCGAGTGCCGCCTGAACCGCATTTGAAAGGCTACCTGCACCTGCGATGTGATTGTCCTTGATGAGGATTGCGTCATCGAGGCCGAAGCGGTGGTTCATGCCGCCACCTGCACGCACTGCATATTTCTCGAATTCGCGGAGACCCGGTGTCGTTTTTCTGGTGCAACAAATTCTGGTGCCTGTGCCGTTTACAGATTTGACAAATGTGGCAGTCAGGGTGCTGATGCCGCTCAGGTGGCCGAGATAGTTCAAGGCCGTGCGCTCGCCTGTCAGGAGGGCGCGGGTGCGGGCCTCCAGACATGCGACGGCATCGCCCGGCTTGACGGATGATCCATCGGGCTTGATGACTTCGATTTGAGCATCGTGGTCAAATGTCTTGATGGCGGCCTCGATAAATTGTGTGCCAGCAATCGTGCCTTCTTGGCGGGCGGTTATGGTCACTCGTGCGGTTGCCTCTTCGGCAATCGTGGCGTTTGTGGTGACGTCACCGGCTCGGCCCAGATCTTCTTTCAGCGCTTCGCTTACCGCTCTATAGACAGTGAAAGAGGGCAGGGGGGCAACAGATATTGATTTACTCATGATGAACTAACCAGAGTGAGATGGCCTTTGCGGTATTCCGGGCGAGCAGAGTCATGTTGTTGGTCGATGTCATCTTTGGTCAGGAAGCTTCTTTTCCTGAATTCCTCTTTGGGTTGGGGGTGGTCGGTGCGGAAATGTCCGCCACGACTTTCTGTCCGTGCCAAAGCTGCGGTCGTCACGGTTTTGGCGGCCGTCAGCATATTTTCAAGTCGCGCTGATTTATTGGATATGTGGTCATAGGATTCGAACGTATGGAGGGCTTCCTCGAGGCCGTCTCCAGTTCTCACAACACCTACATGTCGGGTCATGAGTTTGCGTATGGATTTTATGATTTGTTGCTCGTCCGGGCTTTCTTCAATCGGGCTTGTTTCTTGAATTCGCGGTGCATCAAATTGGCTGGGTACGCGGTTAAGTAACAGTCCATTAAGGTCGTCCGCGATGCGGGCGGCGAATACTACGGCTTCAAGAAGAGAGTTTGACGCAAGGCGATTGGCGCCGTGCAGGCCGGTAGAGGCTGCCTCGCCGCAAGCCCACAGGCCATTTAGCGAAGAGCGACCGATGGCGTCGGTTAATATGCCGCCCATGTGGTAGTGGGCTGCGGGGGCCACGGGGATAAGTTCGCGGGTCGGGTCAATTCCTGCGTCCATGCAGATTTTGAATACAGTTGGAAACTTATCGGCAAATTTACGGCCGATAGCGGTGCGGCAATCGAGAAATGCGCCGCGCCCCTGTTTGATCTCGCGGTGGACGGAGCGGGCGACGATATCGCGGGGGGCAAGTTCGGCGTCGTCGTGCACTTTTTTCATGAAGCGCTCGCCGGTGCTATTGACGAGCGTGGCACCTTCACCTCTCAGGGCTTCGGTCGCCAATGGTGCCGGATCTTTGCCGATGTTAATTGCTGTCGGGTGGAACTGGACAAACTCGGCGTCGGCAATTATTGCGCCTGCGCGTGCTGCCATGGCAACGGCATCTCCGCGAGCCGTGCCGGGATTGGTGGTCACTTCGTAGAGCTGACCGATGCCGCCTGCGGCCAGAACGACTGCCCTTGCTGCAAGCTCAATTGTTCGCGAAATATGGGGGGCGTTCAAATCAGCCAGCTGAACGCCGGTGACCCGACCTTCGTTTGTTAATATTTTTCGCGCCTCAAAGTTTTCCAATATCGTGATTGAAGGTTCGTTTTTTGCGGCAGTTATTAACGCGCTCATGATGGCCTGTCCGGCCATGTCACCTTTAACCCGGACTATGCGGTTTTTTGAGTGGGCGGCCTCACGGGAGAGAGCAAGCACGCCTTCAAGTTCGCGATCGAATGGCACGCCATACTGGAGGAGATCGTTAATGCGGTCAGAGGCCTCGCGTGCGACGGACAATGCAATTGCGGGATCGACCAGGCCATCACCGGCGGTAATAGTATCAGCGGCGTGTGCTTCGGGAGTGTCACCCTCGCCGATGGCGGCGGCGATGCCACCCTGCGCCCAGGTGCTCGCAGCACCTTCGCCTAACGGCAAGGCAGAAATGACGGTTACCGGACGCGGTGCCAGCTTTAAGGCAGTAAAGAGCCCTGCAAGTCCGGCACCGATGATAACGATTTCGGAGTTTTTAAGATGTTCATGCATTTGGGTGATACTCCCACTACAAAAGAACTCAAGTCATTCGGCTTCTGCAAATTGCGCTTAGTTGGTGAGATTGATCATGCGTTCCACGGCCCGTCTTGCGGGGACAATGACGGCTGGATCAATGGTCACTTCGTGGCGTAAATGAACAAGCGCGTCGAGCACGCTTGGTAGAGTTATGCGTTTCATATGCGGGCAGAGATTGCATGGGCGAATGAATTCGACATTTGGTGCTTCGACCGCAACATTGTCACTCATTGAGCATTCGGTCACGAGAAGTACTTTTGCCGGCTGATTGTCCTTTACCCAATTGATCATGCCTGATGTAGAGCCGGTGAAATCGGCCTCGGTTATAACATCGGGTGGGCATTCGGGATGGGCGATAATGCGTATACCCGGATTGGCTTCGCGATATTCGCGCATTTCTTCGCCGCTGAACCGCTCGTGGACTTCGCAATGCCCTTTCCAGGCGATGATTTCGACGTCGGTTTTTGTGGCCACGTATTTTGCAAGATATTCATCGGGAACCATGATGACCCGGTCAGAGCCAAGAGATTCCACGATTTTAACAGCATTTGAAGATGTACAGCAGATGTCACATTCTGCTTTCACATCGGCTGATGTATTGACGTAGGTGACTATGGGGACACCAGGATAGGCTTCGCGCAGGGCGCGGACATCTGCGGCGGTAATAGAGTCTGCCAATGAGCATCCCGCTTCCATATCTGGCATCAGGACCATTTTATCCGGATTTAGGACTTTTGAGGTCTCGGCCATGAAATGAACGCCGGCCTGGACGATGACGTCGGCTTTGGTGTTTGCTGCTTCTTTCGCGAGCTGCAGGCTGTCGCCCATGAAATCACCAATGCAATGAAATATTTCCGGCGTCATATAGTTATGAGCCAGGATTACCGCATTTCGCTGCACTTTCAGCTCATTGATGGCCTTGATGTATGGGGCGAATGTTGGCCATTCGATTGGTGTCACAACCTTTGCCACGCGCTCATAGAGATGGGCTGTCGCTTCAGCTACCTCAGGCGTGTAGGTCAGATCAGGCATGGGAAGGCTGATGTTTTTGCTCTCTTCATTTTTGTGAATTTCGCTGAACATTGTATCTGTCATAGTGACCTCCTTTTGCAGTCTTATTTGCTTAATGCTCAATCTGAGCATATGGGTGGCGATAAAATATCCGGTCTGAAACCGGATAAAGACTGCTTTTAACTTCTTTCACTCTTAGGTTGTTGTTCTAAGAGACATATAGGACATTTCTGAGCTTGTTGCCATAGAAATTGATGCGACAATATGTTATTCAATAATTCGAATATGATGATATAACCTCTTAAATTCAAGTGTCTTATGTCCATCAAATAGGATGAGATTGTTATTGAATTCGCGTAAATTTCATCGTGGTCGTTCGTACACTTGGTGGCTCTTGTAATTTATTCCTCCATGTCAGCCCATTGCATTTTCGTTTTTGTGGCTCTCTTTAATGAGTCCCCATTAACGTGCCTTGAGGCCATTTGAATATTATTAGATATTTTAGCGGAAAATTTGATGTCCAAAGATGATGACCAGAAGCGTGGCCGTGACCTAGACAAGATCAAAAATATTGAAGATCGCGTTTCCAAATTACGAAATACGGCATCTGACCGGTATCAGTCCGAGTTGACTGAGGATTTGGCAGAGTTTGACCGTGCCGGGGGCGGGCTGTCGGAGCATGCGGGATTGTCTGCAGCAAAAGGTGCGTTGTCAACGGCGGCGGATGAGCTTCACAAGCTTAATGAGAAACATGAGATTGGCGGGCGATCCCGGCGATTTTTGTCGCAACCGCTGGTTCAAAGATATATGCCGATTGCCAGCTGGTTGGGTAATTACAAAAATGAAGATTTTTCGGGTGATCTGACGGCGGGTATTATTGTTGCGATCATGCTCATTCCGCAAGGGATGGCCTATGCGCTGCTCGCGGGATTGCCACCGCAGATGGGGCTTTATGCGAGTATTGCGCCTCTCCTCTTTTATGCGCTTTTTGGAACCAGCCGGACATTGGCTGTGGGACCGGTTGCGATTGTTTCTCTGATGGTGGCAAGTGCGCTTTCGTCAATGGTGGCACCCGGGTCGCCTGAATATGCAGCCTACGCCATCCTGCTTGCTTTGCTGAGTGGAATATTTCTGGTGCTCCTTGGTCTTTTAAGGATCGGGTTTTTGGTCAATTTTATGAGCCATCCGGTGATTAGCGGTTTTACCAGTGCTGCGGCATTAATTATCGGGTTTAGCCAGTTTAAACATCTCCTGGGCTTGAAACTTGAACGCACGCATTTCATTCCAGAATTGTTGATGAATGCTTATGAGAAATTTGGGCAGATCAATGTGGCAACTGCAACTATCGCAGGTGTTTCAGTTTTGATGCTGCTGTCGCGCGAACATATTGCCGGCTTTATGAAGAACAGAGATTGGATTGGCGATAAAACCCGTGAGCTGTTGCCCAAAGCGATGCCACTTGTGGTCGTTATTCTCGGTGTTCTGGCGACGGTGGTTCTGGGACTATCTGAAAAGGCAGGTGTGAAAATTGTTGGCGCGGTGCCAGCCGGATTGCCGCCGCTGACCATACCGACATTCGATTGGGCGCTATGGAAAGAGCTTTTGCCAACGGCTGTTCTTATTTCGATTGTTGGTTTTCTTGAAAGTGTATCGGTGGCGAAGTCATTGGCGAGCAAACGACGTCAAAAGGTTATTCCTAATCAGGAACTCGTCGGGCTTGGGGCGGCGAATATCGGAGCAGCTTTGACAGGCGGCTATCCGGTTACAGGTGGTTTTTCGCGTTCGGTTGTAAATTTCTCCGCGGGTGCCAATACGCCGCTCGCCTCGATTATCACGGCTGGGATCATTGCTGTCGTTTTGTTGTTCCTGACGCCGCTTCTTTATTATTTACCCAAGGCTGTTTTGGCGGCGATCATTATTGTTGCAGTTGCGACGCTGGTTGATTTCAAATCTCTCGTTCATGCATGGAAATACAATCTTGCGGATGGACTGAGCTATCTCGGCACATTCGTGGCGGTGCTGGTGTTTGGTGTTGAGATAGGAATAATCATCGGCATCTCAATTTCCATCGGACTTTTTCTCTATCGCACCAGTCGTCCGCATACGGCTATTGTTGGTAGGGTCAAGGACAGCGAACATTTCCGCAATACGGAACGTCATTTTGTTGAGACATATGATGATCTGCATCTGGTGCGCATTGATGAGAGCTTATTGTTTGCAAATACGACTTATCTTGAGGATCAGATTTTGCAGCAGGTTGCTGATCGACCGAAGGTTAAGCATCTTGTGTTGATTTTCAGTGCGGTCAATCTGGTCGATGCCAGTGCCCTGGAGACTTTGGAAGAGCTCGTTGTGCGGTTGCGTGATGCGGGCGTGACCCTCCACCTGGCGGAGGTGAAGGGGCCTGTTATGGATATGTTCAGGCTCGTTGATTTTGATCAGTTTCTTGAACCGGGACAAATTTTTCTCTCAACCCATGAAGCGGTTGAGAGGCTGGAAAACGCGTAAGGTTTCAATCGCTAGATGCTGCTCTGTTTTCGCTCACGCCAAGTATGCTGACGCACACGGCTCCGCGGGGGCGGCGCTTGCGCCGGGGTGCCTTGCACCCTTGTCGTAGCAAAATGTATTTTTTGCTCCTCCGATCGAGATTCTTCTAAGCCGTTGTGTTGGTTTCCGATACTTTTGCTTGCAGCAAAAGCGGGTTAGATGCTGCTCGGGCTGATGCGGACGCCGGGCGCCGGGCGTTCGAGAACGGTTTCGCGGCGGAAGCGGAATAGTTTCGCCGGGCGACCACCGGTATGAGTTCGCACCTCGCCGGTTTGCTCGACAAGGCCCGCATTCTCGACAAGTCGGCGGAAATTCTGCTTATGCAAATGCGCACCCATAATGCCCTCAACAGTTTTTTGCATTTCGTAGAGGGTGAATTTTTCGTCCATAAGTTCGAATATTACAGGGCGATACTTGATCTTTGCGCGAAGACGACCAATTGCGGTTGCGACGATGCGGCGATGGTCGTGATGCATGGGGCGACCTAGGTCGGGTAGCTCAGCCCATTGTTCAGCGCTTTCACGGTTGTCGCGTTTTGATTCCGGGAGCAGACCGGATTCGTAGAGTAGTTCGTATCGTTCCAGTGCCTTTTCTTCGTCCCAACCGATTTTGCCGTCGCCAAAACAAATCGCCAGTCGCTCTTGCGCAGATAGTGGTGCGGCTCTTAATTCGCTTGATTGAGTTTTATGCGCCCATTCCAGAAGACGTGGCAAAATGACCTGGTCGATAATTTCCGGGCGTCCGTCACGCCAATCTTCCCATGGGAAATACTTGTACCAGCTTTGCCATGAGCTGCCGTGCCTCAGCTCATCCTTCTGCCAGCGTGTCAGGGCGAGGTAACCGATGGAAACAACATGTGGGCCTTGCTCGTCTGGCTGGGCATGGCGACCGCGATCGCCAAATGTATAGAGCTGTTCGACATAGCCGAGGCCCAGGCCGGACTGTTCGCGAACCCAGTCGCGCAGGCCGATTTCCAGAGTGCGGTGATTGCGCGGCGTAAAGGGACCATATGGCAAAGCGTCCCAATCGTCGGTGCCGGTATCTTCCGGCCGCACGGTAAGGATCATTGGCTGCTCGGTCGACATTGACGCGATGGCTGCGTTCAAGCCGATCTCGACCATGCCTGATGGCCTGATTTCGTTTGCGAAATTTCCCTGCATAAGTTGCCCCATCTTATACTTTTCCTATTGTTAGTGGTTACAGGCTTTGAATTACAGTCGAAATGTGGCGGGCAATGGGACGAAAATGATCACATTCCCGTAGCATTTCGAAATATTATGGTCGGGTTGGATCTCTGTTTTACGACAAGATGAAAGCGCCTATTGCGGGCAATGGGACGAAAATGATCACATTCCCGTAGCATTTTGAAATATTATGGTCGGGTTGGATCTCTGTTTTACGACAAGATGAAAGCGCCTATTTTAAAAATTTGGCGGGAAGTGAAAACGGATCGCCCTCGGTTTCGATGGTGCCTAGCCCCAGATTTTCGATGGCGCCGATCATTTTGCCGTCGCGTTTGAGAAGGCTATCTCCAAGCTCGATTAAAAGACGGTTGGGGTGGGCGGTCGGGGAGGCTTTGCGCAGGGTCCGTGCTATTTGGATTTCAGAAATTTCGGGATTGAGGGTGCAGAGGGTGATGAATGTTGCGGCGGTTGATCGGCTTATGCCCGCCAGACAATGGATGAGCATGGGCGTGGTTCTGTTCCAGTTATTGGCGAATGTGATCAGTTGTTCGATATGTTCGCGCTCTGGCAATATGCGTCCATCCATGGGCTCGTCGATATCGCTCATGGTTAGTCTGAGGTGATTGTTGGTTTTTATGAGCCCCGGTGTCTCGATCATGATTTCGCTATTGAGAAGGGAAATGAGACGGGTGGCACCGGTTTCGACCAGCTGAATGTCAAGCGCGTCCAAGGAGCAATTGTAAATTCGTTCACTCATTAATTGCTCCGGCCGATTCCTTTTTGCTCGTGAGTGGATTGTTCGTCAATGAGCAAAACTTCTCAAGAAACATTGTTTGGGCGTCTTGTGTGGAGGCGGCTTTGAGGCTTGAAAGCTGATGAAGAAGATCACCGGTGATGCCATCTGCATTGCCAAAATACTGCAATGCTTCCTTTTCGCTGAAACCCGCCAGGCGGGTCGCCTCAAAATAAGCGCTGACGTGATCTCCCTCTTTAATGGCTTTGGTAATTTCCGTGGGCACGGTTTTGGGAAGGCCGACACTTTGATGTATGGCCTCCAATAAACCGATTTCAATTGCCTTGTAGCTCTCTCCTATATTGGCCTTAAAGGGACTGATGAGATCGCCGATGACATATTCGGCGGCATCGTGAAGGAGAGCTGCCAGTCGCCATTCGTTTGGCCAGTCGGGGTTTTGATCCGCGCATATCATCTCGACTATGAGACTGTGTTGGGCGACTGAGAAAGCGTGTGTCCCATGGGTTTGGCCGTTCCAGCGCGCGACACGAGCGAGGCCATGGGCAATGTCATTGACATCTATGTCTTTTGGATCCGGGCAAAGGAGATCAAGCCTGCGGCCCGACAGCATACGTTGCCATGCGCGTGGGGCGTCCTGGCTGGTCTCTCTATGCGATTGCGTTTGATCTTCGCTCATAAGTTACTGTGGCTCTATGGTTTGAATTTTTTTGCAAGTGTTGCGCATTCTGAATGCCTGTGGCAACTCACAAGGTGGTCATTTACAAAACCCATTGATTGCATGAAGGCATAAACAGTTGTCGGACCGACAAATTTAAAGCCTTCTTTTTTCAGGGCCTTTGATATTTCTGTGCTGATGGGTGTTTGGCCGGGTACGTCGCTCATTGATTTGAATTTATTTGTTATGGGACGGCCATCGATGAAATCCCATAAAAAATTTGAAAGCGTTATTCTTTCCTGAAGATCGAGATAGGCGCGGGCATTGTTGCGGGCGGCTTCTATTTTTCCACGGTGGCGAATAATGCCTTCATTGAGCAGGAGGCGGTCTATTTTTTTGTCGGTATAGCGGGCGATTTTTTCAGGATCAAAGCCGTCAAAGGCTTTGCGAAAGTTTTCGCGCTTGCGCAATATTGTGATCCAGGACAGGCCAGCCTGGAAGCCTTCCAAAATGAGCTTTTCAAAAAACCGCCGGTCATCAGAAACCGGCACACCCCACTCGTCATTGTGATAATTCACATAAAGGGGATCGTCACCCGCCCATGGGCATATTTTCTGGTTTGACGCCATCTCCGCTTTATTCCGTTTTTTCTGATGATATTTCATAGTCCGCCCAGATCGGAGGGCTGAGACTAACCTGAATTCCGGCGGCTGTTATATCGTGACCGCTTTCAATTGCGCGCGCTGCCCGGTCAAGACGAACAAGTGCGATTGCGATATTTCCTGAGGGTATGCCTGTCTTTCCAACCGGTTTACCGTCAGCAAGAAGCTCGGTTGAGGTTTCAGGGAGGTCTGATTGTGCGGAAACCATCACGACACGGGTGCGCGCGGTTCCGCGATGTTGCATGCGGGAGACGACTTCCTGGCCGACATAGCAGCCCTTTCTGAAGTCGACACCGCCGAGCAAGTCGTAGCACGCTTCGTGGGGGAAGGTGTCACCAAAAGCATAGTCGCGTCCGCCTTCGGGCACGCCAAGGGATAAGCGGTGGGCGTGGTATTCTGCTTCGCTGGACAATTCGTAATTTTTGGAAAGGTTGGGCGCATTCTCTGAAATGCATCTTAATCCCAGTCCGTCCAGACGCGGGTCCGGGTAACAGATCTCATCATCGATTGGTGTGTCAACCGCCGGCCAGATAGCCCATACCTGGTGGCTGTCTTTCAAGCTTTCTATCTGCACGTCAGCGCGCAATTTATAAAATGTCAGGCGTTTAATCAGGTCATCAGCGCTGGCTGGGTTTACATCGAGGTAGAAGGGGTCACCCTTTTTGATGACGAAAAAATCGAAAAGAATTTTCCCCTGGGGTGTGAGAAGTCCGGCGAAGCATGTTTTTAAGGCCTCATCAGTGTGATCCGATTGCTGCGGCTGGACGTCATTGGTGATAAGCCCTTTGAGGAATGTATCGGCATCTGTGCCGGTTATCCTGATTACCGTGCGGTCATTTAGCTGGGCTATTTTACAATTGCTCATATGTGCTTTCTGGTGAACTCTCTTGATCTCTATCGGGCAAGATATTACACGCTTTTATTAAATCATATTGGGTGAAATCGCCGCAGTGTTTATATGTGGCAAGTCCCCGCTCAAAGGTCCACACTATGTGGACGGAAGAAATGGAAATTGCAAAATATGTTTGAACTTCTCCTTAAAGGTGGAACTGTCGTCAATCATGACGGCAAAATGATTGTCGATGTCGGGATCAGTGGTGGTCGGATAGCGGCACTCGGTCAGTTAAACGGCTCACAGGCGGATCAGGTTGTTGATTGCACGGGGCTTCATATTTTGCCGGGTGTTATTGATACCCAGGTTCATTTTCGTGAGCCGGGTGCGGAGCATAAGGAAGATCTCGAAACGGGAAGTCGCGGGGCTGTCATGGGCGGTGTAACGGCCGTTTTCGAAATGCCGAATACCTGGCCGACGACTGTGACGCCTGAGGCGTTGGCGGATAAGATTTCGCGCGCCCATCACCGTATGTATTGCGATTTTGCGTTTTATGTTGGCGGTACGCGGGAGAATATTGATGCGCTGCCGATGCTGGAAAAGCTGCCGGGGGCGGCTGGTATCAAAGTCTTTTTAGGCTCGTCAACGGGCGATCTTCTCATTGATGATGCGAAAGTGCTTGGGGACCTTTTACAAAAGCTCAACCGGCGGGCGGCATTTCATTCTGAAGATGAAGGGCGGTTGCGGGAGCGGATGGATGTCCGGCGGGTCGATGATCCGACAAGTCATCCTGAGTGGCGCGACGTTGAGGCGGCGATGCTTTCGACACGGCGGTTGGTCAGGCTTGCTCATGAGGCAAATGCGCAGATTCATGTTTTGCATGTCTCGACCGCTGAGGAAATGGAGTTCCTGCGCGATCACAAGGATATTGCCAGTGTGGAAGTGACGCCGCAGCACCTCACGCTTGCCGGGCCGGATATTTATAATGAGATTGGAACACGGGCGCAGATGAACCCGCCTATTCGTGACGCATGTCACCGGGACGGATTGTGGGCTGGCCTGGCGAGCGGAGTCGTTGACGTATTGGGCTCGGATCATGCGCCGCATACATTGGAGGAGAAGTCTGCAAGCTATCCGGCAACGCCTTCCGGGATGCCCGGGGTGCAGACGCTGGTGCCGATTATGCTCGATCATGTGAATGCGGGGAAGCTCAGTTTAGAGCGGTTTGTTGATCTCACGTCGCATGGCCCGCAACGTCTTTTTGGCCTGCAGGGCAAGGGGCGATTGGCGGTAGGCTATGACGCGGATATTACGGTTGTTGATATGAAGCGCGAAGTGACGCTTGAGGACGCGCAAATGGAGAGCCGCTCAAAATGGACACCCTATGATGGTCGCACTGTGCGCGGGTGCCCTATGGGCACAGTTATTCGCGGGCGCAGGGTGATGTGGGACGGCGAGATCTTGGGGACGGCAAAGGGCGAAGCGGTGAAGTTTCAATATTGCGAGAATTGATATGCCGCATGCTTGAGCGCTAATTCTTTTTCATGAAACTGTGCCAGGTGCCGTCCTCGCCTATGACGGCATAATAGCCTGAATATTTACCTGATGCTTTCATGGTTTTCACTTCATCTGGTGTCGCGAGCCTGTGAAGATCGACCTCCTCATGGGGTTTGAGGTTTTTGAGATTTTTAGCTGCGAGATATGGCCAGATATAAGAGGCCTTTGTATTTTCTTCGCCCTCGTTGTGGAGGGTAAACCCACGTTCAAATATATCCAGCATTCTCGCCATGATTTGGTGAGCGTTGCCATCACTTGATTGTTTTTTCCAAAAGGTTATTGGGTCGGTTTTATTATCAGCCCCGGTTTCCGGCGGTAGCTCGTTCCACTCCAATGCCGTGCGGAGTTCTTCGAGATCACCGCTTTTTGCTGCGGTGATTATGCGGAGAAGTGTTTGGCGTGTTTTTTCGGGGAGCGCGTTGAGATTATATTGAACCTGGATTTCGGTGCTGGTGGTGGCGCCCTCAGCCAGTGCGGGCTGGGTTAGAAAAATCGTTGATATGAGGAGCGCACACATCGGGATGCAGTATTTGGTCGGGAGGTTCAGTCTAATAATTCTCATGATTTTGCTCGCACAGAATTGCTTCAGGAAATGGCGATTTGGCTCAATGCCAGACGCCGGTCTTCCTTTAGCATATTATTGAATTGTGCGGTTAAATGTGAATTCGCCTTCTTTTATGCGAACTGATAATTGATCTGTGAGAAGGGAGACAGCCTGCTCGCCGTAAGCGGAAACCAGGTCGGAAAGTGCCGCGAAGATGGCGGCGTTGGCCAGGTGGTCGCGTTCGAGACCTTCGGCGAGGCCTGATTCCCAAGCCTCCAATACGAACAGTAATGCGTCCTGGCTGGGATTTGCTTTTTCTTTTTTTTCTTGTTGCAATTGCATTTCACTGATCCTGGAGCTTGGCCTGAAAGCCGGCTTGAAATTTACGTCCCTAAAATCGCCAATGATCATAAGTTTTCATGTGACAGTTCAGTGATAGCATATTGTTTTATATATATGCATACTGATGAAATTCAGAGTAAATTGGTAAACGCCGTTTACCATGACTGGGCTGTGGGTTGGTTCAGCTGGGTGAACGATCGGTGTTCCTGGATTGGGATTTACCAGTTTTTTTGAACCAGTTCGTCAGAAATTTTACTGCCTTCTGCGAGGAAGTGATCGATGGCAGTTTGGGCGGAGTTGGTGCATGTGCGGTAGGTTCGCCGGTAGCTGCGGTAGCCTTTGTTAAACTGTTTGATCAGGGTAACGCGTCTGAAGTCGTTTGTGCCTTCTGAAATTATGATAGAGTTCATTTGATCACGCCAAACCATGCCGTCTTCTGCATTGCAGAGCTCGCGGAGATAGTGGACGGCGCCAAGGATCTCTGTCAGGCGATAGAGTTTCTTGTCGTAAGGCTTGGTGCCTGCATCGCTGGCGGCGTGCGATGGTGATGCAACAAACATGGCAACGGCCAATAACAGCCCCAAGGCACCCGTTTGATATGGTTTAGATTTAATCATACTGTCCGATTTGAAATTCTGCTGACTGTTTTTGATCAGGTTTATTCTTACTACGACTCATTTGTGGCGCCATAGTAGCGAGGCTATTATATGGTGCAATGGGTATGTGGGCCAATGGTCATTTTGTCCGTTCATCAGGTCGAGGAAAGTTTCATGTGTTCACGTTTTACCATCACATCATATCCGAATGCTGTTCGAGATTATTTTAAATACGCTAACAGGGAAGAGTTTCCACCGCGTTATAATATTGCCCCCTCGCAGCCGGTACCTATTGTCTATGAGGCGGATAATGGCCGAAGGGAGCTGATGCTGGTACGTTGGGGTCTTATTCCGGGATGGGTTAAAGATCCTGATGACTTCAGCACGCTTGTAAATGCGCGGTCTGAGACGGTGATGGGCAAACCGTCCTTTAAAAACGCTATCAAGCACCGGCGCTGCCTTATTCCGGCAGACGGGTTTTATGAGTGGCAGGGGGCGCGGGGACAGAAGCGGCCTTATTTCATCAAGCCGAAAAAGGGCGGTCCGATTGCCTTTGCGGGCATCTGGGAAGACTGGATGGGAGCTGAGGGTTCGGAGATGTATTCGATGGCTATTCTGACGCAGGAATCCATAGGCGTGATTGCGAAGGTGCATAATCGGATGCCGGTGGTTGTTGCTCCTGAGAATTTTGATGACTGGCTTGATTGCAAGAATGTGCGGGCTGAGGAAGCGCTTAAAATCGTTGGTGGCGGTAGCAGTATTGATTTTGAGGTGGAGGAAATCAATCCGAGGGTAAACAATCCACGCAATGATGACGCGGACCTGCAGGTCCCGGTGCAGGGAAGGTTATTTTGAATGGGCAGAGAAAAGAGCGAGCAAGAATGTGGGGAGACTATTTTGACCGCTCAAGATGCACCAGAACCTCGAGATGCGGAGAATAAACAAACTGGTCAACGGGATGGACCGATTTGATCTCATACCCGCCCTCAACCAAAACCTTGAGATCACGCGCCAGTGTTCCGGGGTTGCACGACACCGCAATCACTTCGCTAACATCTGATTTTGAGAGTTGTTGCGCTTGCGCTAACGCTCCGGCGCGTGGGGGGTCAAAAAGAACTCCGTCAAAATTTTCGAGCTCTTTGGCCGACATTGGATCTTCAAAGAGATCACGGTTAAGCGTTGCCACAGGGCTAATGCCGCGCGCCCG
>Ga0209633_10003325_pt1 | contig 14922 bp, 12 predicted proteins | sample Cruoilmetagenom1_FD_187290 | JGI IMG/M metagenome (GOLD analysis project Ga0209633, IMG submission 187290) | Oil polluted marine microbial communities from Coal Oil Point, Santa Barbara, California, USA - Sample 1 (SPAdes) (version 2) | ecosystem: Environmental > Aquatic > Marine > Oil seeps ... | reverse complement strand
GTAATTGCTGAAAGAAAACAGCCAGTAAGTTTGCAGCCACCCACTATCACTAAAGTGTCTGTCTTTGGCTTTTATTAGATTTAACATTTTATACCTCTTGAAAATCTACGCTTTGTTCTACGGTCGTTTCAATTTCTTTAAAAGTCTACTTAGTTCCTTTAATTCCCCAGCAGAAAGTACTGCCATTCTTTCCCTGATCCTTTTCGCATGGTCAGGAAAGATTTCAGCAATCAGTAAGCCCCCTTTATCGGTCAGGATGATCCGGTGGATTCGTCTATCAACAGAACTTTTCTCACGAACAACGAGACCACGCTTCTCAAGATTATCTACCACCATCGTAATATTCCCAGCACTTTTGAGTATTTTTTCGGCTATATCTTTTTGACACATTGGCCCCAGATGATATAAAGCTTCAAGAATTCCAAATTGGCTTACTGACAGCCTGAAGTCAGCAAGTTGGCGATGCACATCGGATGATACCGACTCAGAAGCCCGCATCAATTTTACGAAAGCCCCCAGTGCTGAAACTTCCTGTTTTGTCCCTTTGAACCTGGTCATTATATTGCCTGAAAGTAATTTATTGTTAAATAGATTAATGTTAAACTATATTCTTTGAGTTCATTGTCAAGGCAAGTTTTCGAGAAATCAATATTTGTAAGAAAAACATTTCCATGGATTTTGTCCCCATTGTACATTACATTTTTACATATGATCCTCCAGATACTGATGTGAAATTATCTTCACATCAAAAATATTTCTCTTCAACTCAAGATGAAAACCAAGCTGTCATCCATAAATTTACTTATCGAGCTCAGCAGGCCGGAAAATAGTGATTTTCTCGCAGAATTTACCGACATAAACTACAAAAAATACAGCCTAATTTATTCTCCGGGACATGAACGGGATCTTGTCTTTATTGTTAAGAAAGGACGGCTGCGACTGTATCTTGCAGTTGAAGATAAAGACTTCTCTCTTGCTATCCTGGAACCCGGTGATATTTATGCTACCCATACACGTGCCCATGTTGAAACCCTGGAAGACGTAACCCTTATGGTTATGCCTACTGCAAAGCTACACTCATATATGGCATTACATCCTACTCTTTCCAGAACTATAATCCGTATTCTCGGTGAGTTGCTCAAGCAGTCATTCTCCATTATTGACAGCTTAGTCTTCAAAGACATCAAACAGCGGTTGACCGATTTTTTTCTCTACGAGGCAGAACACAATGGCAGTCGGGACAAAGGTGGCACCACAATCAAACTTGACCTGACAACAACACAACTTGCTGCAATTATAGGATCTTCCCGGCAGACAGTTTCCACAATTGTTGGTGCCATGTTGAAGGATAGTGTGCTTGAAAAAAAACATCGCAACGTATATGTCATTCCTAATATCGATTTATTAAGAAATTACGGTCACATCTGATCCATGGAAAATAAAAAAAATTCTGTTTTTCCAATCTTTTCCCCAATTATTTCAAAAAAAGTCCACTTTGTCAGACAGCTGACAGTAATCTCTCTCGTCCTCTGATACCTTGTCTTGATACGGTAGGGCAAAAAGAAGATGCCATACTCCGATCAGCAAACTTTACAAACAGGAGAGATCACATGCCAAAGAAAATTAGAAACATTGAAGATATGAGTATCTGGGAAGATGCTCATCAGATGCTCCGAAAAGCTGAACGCGATGGAATCGAGACAGCCTGGGACAGACTGGAACAGCAGACTCCCCACTGTAAATTCGGAGAATCAGGCGTATGTTGCCGTATCTGTACCATGGGGCCATGTCGGATCAGTAAAAAAGCACCTCTTGGTGTGTGCGGTGCTGATGCTGATGTCATTGTTGCCCGTAACTTCGGACGTTTTCTGGCGGGCGGTGCGGCAGGCCACTCGGATCATGGCCGTGATTGCATTGAAGCATTTCATGCGGTCGCCCATGATAAGACAAAGGATTATCACATCAAAGATGGAAAAAAAATGCTGCGTATAGCTGATGAACTCGGCATTGCCACTGAAGGTCGTGAGTTATTGGACGTTGCAAAAGATCTGGCCGATGAGTTCTTTGAAAGTTTTGGCAGTAAACGAGAAGAGGTGGGCTTTATATGCCGCGTGCCGGAGAAGCAGCGGGAGAGCTGGAAAAAACTTGGTATCATGCCGCGCGGAGTAGATCGTGAAATTGCTGAGATGATGCATCGTACCCATATGGGTTGTGACAATGATGCTGCTAATACCATGCTGCACGGAGCCCGAATGTCCCTTGGTGACGGTTGGGCAGGATCAATGATAGCCACGGAAATCTCTGACATTCTGTTTGGCACTCCCTCTCCACGTATGGCACAGGTAAACCTTGGTGTTATAAAAAAAGATCAGATCAATATCCTGGTCCATGGCCACAATCCAATTGTTTCTGAGAAAATTCTGGAAGCTGTCAATGAACAGGAGCTGATCGATCTGGCAAAAGAAAAAGGTGCCGCGGGAATTAACCTTGCGGGTCTCTGCTGCACAGGCAACGAACTGATGATGCGCCGGGGTATTCCCATGGCCGGTAATCACCTCATGACGGAACTGGCAATTATCACCGGAGCGGTCGAAATTATTGTAGCCGATTATCAATGTATTATGCCAAGCCTGGTACAGGTGGGCAACTGCTATCATACCAAAATGATTACCACTGCGGATAAAGCCAGGTTCACTGGAGCTGACCATGTAAAATTTGAAATACATAACGGCATGGAGCAGGCACGCAAAGTTGTACGGATGGCAATTGAACGCTATGGCATGCGCAATTCGGATCGTGTTGAAATCCCCGGCGACCCTGTGGATATTATGACCGGATTTTCTAATGAAGCTCTGCTTGATGCGCTCGGTGGTTCATTGACACCTCTCATTGATGCAATAAAGGCCGGCAAAGTTCGAGGTGCTGTTGGAATCGTGGGATGTAACAACCCAAAATATAAACACGATCACTGCAACGTGAATTTGACCCGTGAACTCATTAAAAAAGATATCCTGGTTATTGTCACTGGTTGTGTCACAACGGCGGCTGGAAAAGCGGGGCTTCTTGTTCCTGAAGCAATAGAACTGGCAGGTCCTGGGCTAAAAGAAATCTGTGGTGGCCTTGGCATCCCACCGGTTATTCACATGGGAAGTTGTGTTGACAATGCAAGAATTCTCCAACTGGCAGCATTATTAGCCAATGAAATAGGTGTTTCCATTTCTGACCTGCCGCTGGCCGCCTCATCACCTGAATGGTATTCTGAAAAGGCAGCAACTATTGGAACATACGCTGTTGCATCCGGCATCTACACCCATCTCGGACATCCTCCCAATATTACTGGGTCTCCAATTGTCACCAACCTGGCTCTCAGTGGACTTGACGATCTGGTCGGCGCCTGCTTTGGTATAGAACCTGATCCGTTTAAAGCGGCTGAGCTCATAGACGAACGAATCAAAATGAAACGAAAGGGATTAGGACTTGAAGAATGAAAAGGGAAGGATAAAAAGTTTCTGACTTTTTATCCTTTTTCTGGAAAAGCCATCATTTATAACCAGAATTCAGGATAACGCCTGTTTTTAGGGATGTTATTGACTGAAAGAGCGATGAGCAGCATCACGGTAGCCCCGAGTGCTGTTGGAATCAGGACATAAAGATATCCCAGGCTGTGTACACCATCGCCGCCGATTACGGCGACAAGGGCAGTGGCACCACCAGGTGGGTGGAGGGTTTTGGAGAGATGTATCAGGGCTATTGAGGTGGAAACCGCAAGTGATGCCGCGAGCCAGGGTTGCTGACTAAATAACTGAAAAGCTGTTACACCTATGATTGCAGAGAGAACATGGCCGCCGATCAGGTTTCTTGGCTGGGCCAGAGGACTGCGAATGGCTCCGTAGATCAGTACCGCCGACGCGCCAAACGAGCCGATGATCATCATCAGACCTGCCTGGTCGAGCATCTTAAAATGGATGAGAGCAACCGAGGCGATTCCAGGAAAACTTCCGATCCAGGACCAGAGGACTTCAGCCAGATTAACGTTTGGTGGACTCTGGCCACTGCCCTTCATTTTTTGCAGGTATTCCATAGCTACATCCTTTCACCAAAGACGCTGTTACATAACTTTCATGCTTTGTTGTGAAATTCATTTTATGGGTGTTAGTAAGTGATTGACCCTCCGGTCGACAAAGAGAGTTGAAATGTTGTCAAAATCATCCCCAGGGCGCCGATTATAAGTCGTTTTGTAGACACCAGGAATATAAAATAGAAACTTTATCTCTAATAATGTAACTGACCTGCATCAATTAACTGCAATTGAATCTTGACTTATTTTCCTGCACCAGTAGTTTGATAAACATTAGTGCCTTACTCCAGAGTTTCTGTAATAAAAAACAAGAAATCCAGGAAGGTCGTTTAAAAATATATGGTTGAATATACTTCCATGGCACTTATCCAAGCATCTTAAAAAATACCAATCTATCTGGATCAGGTAATTGTATGGCGAAACCAACATCGATTAAGTATTGCAGAACAAAGACCATTTTTACGGGTATTACACTCCTGCTTTGCATCTTTTTTTTCCCTGTCATAACCTCTTCTGCTTTTTTGCCCTCTCTTGTAACTGCAAATAGTGGAGCTGAAGACAGCGAGTTGCCACCCTCCACCAATACCGTGTCAGCCGACAAGTTACAGGAAGGTGTCCAACCCACAGGAAAAACAGCATATTTTTCAAAAAATAGTCTGATCAATATGCAGCTGTTTCTTGAAAATTTTTCTCAGCTCGCTTATTGGCGCCTAACTATTCTTAATATCAACAAAGTTCGACTCTTCTACGATCTAAAAAAAACCTTGCGTACTCTTGCCAGAATCAGTGGGTTTACCAGCATCACCAGCATGCTTTCCATGCTTTTCATTGTATTTGCATTTGCCACTGTTTTTGACTGGTTATTTCGGTTTTTCATATTGAAAAAGTTGCAGCCGGAATCACCCGCCGATACTCTGTCATGGCACTGGAAATTGTGGCTTGGGCTAGTCAACGCTGCACCTGAATTTATTTCTATTCTGTTTTTTGCTGCCATTTCCTACCTTGGCTATATACTGTTCTACTCTGATTATTTTTCTATTATCTGTCCATTTTATCTCACTATCCTCGTCACAATCGTTTTCATCAGGGTCACTATCCTGATGTCAACAATACTGTTTTCTCCGACTGATGACAGTATTCGTCTGGTTCCCTGGGATAGTGATACAGCTGGGATTGCTCACCGCATTAACTCCATTTTTGTTTCTGTTCTCACCATAGGACTGATGTCTATCGGCCTGCTGAAATATGGGGGGTTAAAGGGCGACAGCTTGTTTATTCTCAAATTTTTGTCAGGCACCATATTTCTTCTGGTGACCGGCCTGCTTCTCATTTTGAATCGTAAAACAATTGCTGGCAAATTGTTCAAATTTTCAGAGACAGGCAGCATGACATGGCTTTATCTGTTGGAGATTTATCTGTTCATTCTCTGGGTAATCTGGAGTGGAAAGCTGCTGCTTTCAGAATCTGAATTCACTCTGGCATTTTCTGCAAGCCTTTTAATCATCCCAATTTTTCTTGTTCTTGACAGCCTTACCGGCTGGTTCTTCCGATTCTTTACCCATGCAGTAACCGAAGGCAGTGATGTTGCGGAAACAGATAAGAACGAAGAGGAAAATGTTGATGAACCAGGTCTTCTGTACTCATACCTGCGATCTCTGAGCAGGCTTATTTTAGCAACTCTTCTCCTGTTGTGGTTGCTGCATCTCTGGGGTTTTGAAAACACTTATGCACCATTGGCTGTTACAGCCATGAAAAAGGTCGCCTTCATTGTGATCATCTTTATGATATTGTGGCGGCTGATTGATAAAATTATCAGCAACCTGCTGGCCAGCAGTGAAGAAACGACTAGTGAAGAGGATGAAAACAGTGAAAGTGAATGGGGGGGCGCACCTTTGCTTGATCGCACCCAGACTCTGCTGCCTGTAGTACGTAAATTCCTCGGCATTATTATGGTAGTATTGCTGACTCTTTTTACACTCTCGTCCCTGGGAGTAAATATTGGTCCTTTACTTGCTGGTGCAGGTGTAATGGGTATTGCCATAGGATTTGGTGCACAAAAACTGGTGAGTGACCTTTTATCGGGTTTTTTCTACCTCATTGATGATGCATTTAGAGTTGGCGAGTATATAGAAGCCGGTTCAATAACCGGAGCAGTGGAAAAAATAACACTTAGAAATGTGATGCTCCGTCACCATAGAGGAATGTTGCAGATTGTACCATATGGCGATCTCGGAGCCATAACTAACTATATGCGTGGAGGTATTGTTGTAAAATTTAACCTGCAGTTTCCTTACGATACTGATGTAGATAAAGTTAGAAAGATTATCAAGCGGGTGGGTATAGAAATGCTTGCAGACCCGGAATTAGGCAAAGACTTCATTAAACAGATAAAATCTCAGGGAATCAGGGAGGTGGGGGATTCAGTTTTGACCATTCGAGTCAAATTCACCGCCAACCCGGGTACACATTTCGTGATTCGTCGTGAGGCGTTCAGGCGCATTACCGAGGCTCTTGCCCTGAAAGGTATACATTATGCCCACCGTAAGGTGATTGTTGAAGTACCGGGGATTACGGACGTGCAGGAAGGGGAAGACGCCAACCAGTTGACCGATGAGGTTAAACAGAAAATAGCTGCGGCAGGGGCGGCCGCAGCCATTGAGACACAAAAGAAGCCGGTTTAGGATTCCTCGTTGGAATTGCCGGGCAATACTGCACCAATTCCAATGAGAGCGATTCCAATAGCGATGGCAACAGCCCATCCAGGCGAAGTGGTTAGAACAGCCTGGTACTCACCGGTCTGAACAAGTGTTGTTTTTCCTCCATAAAGTGGCTGCATGAGGAAAGTAGATTTTAATACACCGAACATAAGAGTATATAAACCTGCCCCAACAAGCCCTCCCAGTAAAAAAATGAGTGCATCTATTCTGCCGCTGCCAGCAGCCACCACGCCGGTACCCGGGCAAAAGCCGGAGATGGCCCAACCAGTTCCAAGCAGGATTCCTCCTATTACTACTCCCCAGTACATGGATTTTACACTGAGATGACCACTGTCCAGCAATCCTGTCGCCATTGCGGCAAAGAGCAGGACAGACGAGACACCTATGCCGGTGAGGATGGTTTTCATCAAGTGAAAATCTTTTAAACGCAGCATATTGATAATTTTATCAGGATCAGCCGCGCCGATTCTCTGCAGCACAAAACCAAAAAGAGTTCCCAGTAAAATTGCCAGTAAAATATTATTCATTACCACTCCCCGAATTTTTATAAATGAGTAAAGCGGTTGGTATTGCCGCTAGAAAAGCAGCTCCTGCAAAGATATAGCCGCTGATTGAGGTCTGCATGATACCGCTCATCATATGGCCGCTGGTGCATCCGCCTGCCAGGCGGGCACCCCAGAGCACAATGACACCACTAATAAAGGTAAGGCTGTATCGCAGTATAACTTTGTTGCCGAAACGGCGCGCATGAACACTAGGTATTTGGCGTACAACATTGCTACCTGGTTTCTTTTTGGTTAAAAGGCGACCAAGCAAGCCGCCAAGAAACATACTCAGGACAAAAACGAAACTGTAGTTCATTGGTTTAGCAACTGATTTGGCATACTTACCCCCGGATTTGTTCAGGTAGGCGTTGGTACTGGTATAGCCGGATTTAGCCTTCTCATCCTTTTGTACAAGAGTAGGATCTAGAGCAGCAGCTATAATGCCATCGGCAATGACAAACTGGGTTGAAACTCCAATCGGTTTAATCGAGGCAACTGCGAGAAAAAAAGTGAGGCCGAGCATAACTCCGCCCTTTTTCCAATTCCAATACATCCGTTTCTCCTATTTGTTGACAAGCTATTGGGAAGTTATCGGCTGCAAGACCCGGGGATGGTACATTTTCTGTGTCCTCGTCAACCCCAGGCCACAATAATAAAAGAATAATTGATAGTAATACAAAACAGCAAGTTATGAGTCAAGAATTTTAAACATATGTGTGAAACAGGTTGTGGTCAAGTATTTTTCACCATTATGCTAAAAGAATAAATAATTATTGCAGGAAGACTTACCATATAGTAATAGTTACCTTTATAAGTATTTTCGTTTTGGAAATGCTTCTATTAATTTTTTTTCAATGGAGGATTTTACAGATGGCTTTTAACATAATGGATTTAGCTCAAGGACTGCTGACCCCAAAGAATATTGGTGCTATTGCCGGCATGCTTGGTGAAGATGAGAAAAAGACAACATCGGCACTCTCCGGTGCTATGCCGGCATTGTTGGGTAGCCTGGTTAGCTCTTTTTCAAAACCTGAGGGGCAGGATACCTTCAATGGAGTAATTGAAAAGGCAGATACTGGTCTGCTTGACGATTTGGCCGGGGCACTTGGAGGTGGTGGTGGCAGCTCCATGACCTCCTCAGGTCTTAAAATGATTTCATCTCTGTTTGGAGACAACAAAATGGGGCTCCTCACCAGTGCTATTTCCGCCTTCAGTGGTCTCTCATCAGGGTCGAGCAAGTCTCTGCTGGGGGTTGCAGCACCGATGGTTATGGGCATGCTGGCCAAGAAGAAAAAAGAGGATAATCTTGATGCGGGTGGTTTGTTGAACATGCTGAAAGGGCAGAAAGACAATATTACCAGTGCCATGCCTGCCGACTTTACCAGCCAACTTTCCGGTAGCGGATTTTTCGATGACCTGCTTGACAAAGCCGGATCCGGAGTTGAATCTGTAGCATCTGCAGCAGCCGATACTGCCCACGTTGCAGCAGATACCGCACAGCAGACAGTGCAGCAGGGTAAATCTCTGTTCCGTAAACTGTTGCCTTTTATTATCATCGCTTTGCTTGCCTGGGTTCTTTTTCAGTTTTTCAGTAAACCTGATACTGTGACTACCCAGGTAAAACAGGCGCAGGAGGCGGTGACTACCACAGTCAAGAAAGTTGGTGATTCAGCGTTAGAGGCGCTGAAAATAGGTGATGTAAATCTTGGCACGGAAATGACCCGGTTGATCGGTACAACAGGTAAAGCCCTGGCAGGAATTACCGATGTAGCATCAGCTAATAGTGCACTGGAAACTCTTGGTCAGCTAGATCAACAACTTGATAGCGTCGGTACTCTTGCAGCTCAATTACCTGCCGAGGGACGCCAGGTGCTTACAGGGGTAATCAACAAACTGATACCGGGCCTTGAAACGGCGATCAAAACAGCCTATGCCATCCCTGGTGTGGGTGATGTGCTTGGCGACACGATAAACAGCATGTTGCATAAACTTACGCTGCTCACCAAACCATGATACGAATCGAAAAATAATTTCATCGGCAGTGGGGTGGAACTTCAGCTCGCTGTCGACTAATGATGTTGCACTGAATTTAACACTACCTCAAAAAATCCTGTTTTTTCCCTTCCAAGAAAAAAAACCTCCATTATGGCGCTGACAACAGACACCACAAGGAGGTTTTTACTTCATAGTTCAGTTATCTGGTAAATTAGATTACCAAACTGGTTTCAGATCCACTCTCCGATTTTTTGCCCTGCCTGCCTTGGTCTCATTAGTAGTAATAGGTTTGCTTTCGCCAAATCCTACAGCGTTAAGACGATTTGTGTCGACCATGGTTCTTTTGACAAGTGACTCTTTGATCGCATTGGCTCTCCTTTCAGACAACCCTTGATTATATTCAACCGAGCCTATGGAGTCAGTATGGCCTTCAAGCTGCACAGTCATTTTTGGGTTGTCGTTCATGACTTTAGCGATATGATCGAGCAGCGGGAAGAATTCAGGCTTAACTTCAGCTTTGTCAAAATCAAAAAGATATGTCTGTTCCAGTGTCCAGCATCCTCTTTCGTCAACCTTCACCCCTTTGGGAGTTGCTCCGCAGACGTCTATTTCGTCACAAACAGCATCACCGTCAGAGTCGATACAATCGGTTTCTACAACCGCCGCGACCGGCACCTCCTCTACAACTGCTACAACCTCCTCTACGACCATTGCTCCGGGTAGACCGTAAGCGGCAAGGATTGTGCTCATCTCCTTGCTGCCATAAGCTATTGAAGAATTTCCGAAGGTAATTTTGTCGTTGACAACATTGCAATAGTCTACTGCACCCAGCAAGGTGGCTGCACCTTCAGAGGATAGCTCAAGGCCGTAGGCCGTAAAGATTTTGTGGTAATCCTCGGGCGCATAAGCGATGTGTGTCTTGTTAAAAACAGGTTTGTCGTTGACAACTTTTGCATAGCTTGGCGGAACCCCGGCAACTTGTTCCGGAGGCAGGGTCAAACCGTAGGAATTCAGAATTGCATTGAAGGTAATCGAGGAGTAGGCTGTCGCCTTATTGTTGAAAACGACCTTTCCACCTTTTACACTTGCGTATTCTGACGGGATGTTGGTTGCATCGGGGCTCAGTTCAATAGCCGATGCAGGTAAGCTCATTGCCAGTAGAACTAAAGAGTATACAGCCATGTTAATAAATTTTTTCATCTGTTCTCCTTTTCACTTTTCGTGAATTAATTTTTTCCCTTTGGATGACTGTGAAAAATCATCAAAGGTTTTAGAAATTATTTCTTTGTTTTTGTAAAAGAAAATAGTTTAGTGAAGGTACTTATTTTGGAATTTTAAAAGTTTAGATCTATTCAGGTTACGACTTGTCCAGCCATTAAAATGACTGATTATTTGAATATCTTTTATAGTAATCATTTACATTAATCTGACAAGGAAATGTTGTGTTCTGGTTGGTTATTTATTTTTTTGTTGAAATTCGGTGGATTCCGTTTGTGCCTGTTTGATTTCTGCAGGCTTCATCTTCGATTTAATCAGAGATAGATAGTTCTTCCCTGCAGAATGTCCGTTGGCCCCTGCCAATGAGCACCATACATAGGCCTTGATGTAATCTCGGGGAACGCCGAGTCCGTTGTAGTGCACCAACGCCAGGTTATATTGGGCTCCGGCATAACCATTTTCAGCGGCCCTGGAATACCATTTCTGGGCCTCGTTATAATTCTGGACTACTCCTTCACCTTTTTCATACATCATTCCCAGGTTATTCTGGGCTCCGGCATAGCCATTTTCAGCAGCCTTGAAATACCAGTTCAAGGCTTTTATATAGTCTTTTGTGGCACCGTTTCCGGTCTGGTAAATAACGCCGAGATTGTATTGCGCGATGGTGTATCCCTGATCGGCGGCCTTTTTATACCAGACGAGAGCTTCGGTATTATTTCTGACAACTCCATTACCGTGGAAAAAACTGTTGCCCAATTTATACTGGGCAACAGGATGTCCATTTTCAGCAACTTTCCTGATCTGCTCAATATTTGTTTCCAGGGCGAACAGTGCACCGCTGAACACAAGATTTCCGACAATAACCAGGAATCCAAGGATTAATTCTTTCATTGACTTTGATAGTTCCGATTTATTCGGCTTAGATCTATTCACCAACCTCAAAGCCGATTTTGCTGACTGCTGCCCGAATATCTTCCAGTGTGACACCGTCATTAGTGAAGGTGGCCTCTCCTTTATCCAAATTTATTGAAACTTGAGAAAGACCGGGGATTTCTTCCAGGGTTTTCGTTACGGATCTGGTGCAGTGACCACAACTCATTCCGTTGATTTTCAGGGTTTCCATGGTTAACCTCCTGGTAAGGGTGTTGCTTGATTACTCTATAGCAATTCTATGGTAATCATTATTACTTCAATGGCAAAGTATATTCTAACCACGCAGAGCCTGATAAGTACCATGGCGGTATATGCAACCACCTAATTTCAAAATACACCCCTCGATTTCTTGTTTTTTATGACAGGAGTTTAAGAGTAAGGTACTAACCGGTACTTGGAAATGGCCGATAACATACTTGAGCTGAAAATAAACGGAATGCACTGTGCCGCATGTTCGGCGCGTATTGAGAAGGTTGTTGGAAGTCTGGAAGGGATCGAGACCTGCAGTGTGAATCTGGCAACTGAGCAAGCCAGAATACAATACGATCCATTTACCACAGGTCTGCAGAATATTCAGGATGCCATCAGCGGGCTGGGTTTTTCCGCTGAAGAAAAATCCGAAGCAAGTGAGAGGGACCTAGACTCTTTTGAGGAAAAGCTTCAAGTAATACGATCCCGCCTGGTGCCTTCATTTATAATTGCCATGCTTATCATGGTGATCTCAATGGGTCATATGGTGGGTATTTCCCTGCCTCCACAGATAGATCCAATACACTCTCCCCTGACTTATAGTCTAACCCAGTTCCTTCTTGTTCTTCCTGTGCTCTGGATGGGCAGGAACTTTTACCTGACTGGTATTCCGGCGCTTATTCGGGGAGTCCCGAATATGGACTCACTCATAGCTCTAGGAACCGGTGCAGCCTTTATATATTCGACCTGGAATCTAGTGGAAATCACTCTTGGCATTGACAGGGTGGCAAGGGCCCATGATCTTTACTTTGAGTCTGCGGCAATGCTCATTGCTCTGGTCTCTCTGGGAAAATATTTTGAAGCAAAATCAAAGGTGAAAACGACGGATGCAATCAGACAACTGATGCAACTGGCACCTGAAGAGGCGACCCTGCTAAAAAATGGCCAGCAGCTGCAGATCCCGGTGGAAGATATCTTGGTTGGGAATCATATCCTTATACGGCCAGGTGAGCGGGTACCGGTTGATGGTGTCATTATTGACGGTCATTCCAGCGTTGACGAGTCGATGCTTACCGGTGAAAGCCTGCCCTTGGTTAAAAGAGAAGGGGATAGTCTTTTTGGAGGCACCTTGAATAAAAACGGGGCCTTGACTCTCCAGGCTGAAAAGGTCGGTGAGGATACAATGCTCGCCAGGATAGTACAACTAGTGCGGGAAGCCCAGGGATCAAAAGCACCAATTGCCAGTCTTGCAGATCGTATCAGTCTTTATTTCGTGCCGACTGTTATGGCAATTGCTGCCGTTGCCGGGTTGAGTTGGTATTTTCTTGGAGATGCCGGTTTCAGCACTTCTTTAAGGATTTTTGTTGCTGTACTTGTTATTGCCTGCCCATGTGCCATGGGGCTTGCTACTCCCACATCTATTATGGTCGGTACAGGGAGGGGTGCGCAGCTTGGAGTACTGGTGAAAAATGGTGAAGTTCTGGAGCTAGCCGGGAATATCAGCTGTGTAATTTTCGATAAAACCGGAACTCTTACAAAAGGTGCTCCGGCCCTGACAGATATTATCACCTTTGGCGATTTTAAAGAAGAGCTTGTGGTAAGCCTTGCGGCAGGAGCCGAGATGAAATCGGAACATCCCATGGCAGAAGCTCTGATAGCGGCAGCTGAGGAGAGAAAATACCTGATCCCAGAATCACAGTCATTTTCACCAATCGGGGGGAAGGGGGTAGAAGCTGAGTTCAAGGAAGGAGCCACATCCTCCCATGTGTATCTGGGAAATGTTGAGTTGCTTCGGGACAAAGAAATCTCAGGCCTGACCAAAGATATTGAGGACCAGGCAGAAAACTGGGCAAAAGAAGGAAAGACTGTTCTTTACGTCGCGATTGATAAAGAACTCGCAGGCATGCTGGCTGTGGCTGACCCTTTAAAAATAGAAGCGGCAGAAACTATACAGCAACTGAATTCTATGGGGCTTGACGTAGTGATGCTTACCGGAGATAATGAGGCCACAGCAGCAGCAATTGCAAAACAGGCTGGGATTACAAGGGTTATCGCCGGTGTATTGCCGGATCGCAAGGAAAGTGAAGTTGAGAGACTGCAGGAAGAGGGTGAGGTAGTAGCCATGGTGGGGGATGGAATAAATGATGCACCAGCCCTGGCCAGGGCCGATGTCGGCATTGGCATGGGAACCGGCATTGATGTGGCAATTGAATCGGCGGATATCGTTTTAATGAAGGGAGATCTTGCAGGTGTTATCACTGCAATTGGTCTCAGCAGAGCTACCATGCGTAATATTAAACAGAATCTTTTTTGGGCATTTGGTTATAATGTGGTCGGAATTCCCGTTGCAGCAGGTATATTGGCCATCTTTGGCGGCCCGACGCTAAACCCCATGGTGGCAGGTGCAGCCATGGCTTTCAGTTCGGTTTCCGTGGTGACAAATGCTTTACGCTTGAGATGGTATCAACCTGATCAGGATCATTAATAGTGACTGGATAAGGAATAGTGTCCTGTCAACTTTGATGGCGTCGTAAAAAGTCTTCATCTTGTTCGTTGTTACAATTTTTCTATCATTACGACGTACCGTATGTACGCCGTAATGATAGAAAAATTGCATGCCTCCAATATGAAGTTTTTTACTTATCCATCGAAACTGAGGTTTTTACGAACTTGTCAACTTTGATGAACCCGTAAAAAGCTCCCTGCTCCGTCATTCCCGCGCAGGCGGGAAACCAGTGTCACAGCAAAGATTTCTAGATTCCCGCCTGCGCGGGAATGACGGCTGGTCTAGCGCCATTCTAGGAATAAAATGACATTGGCTACAGGGGTTAAATATTAAGGCATTATTGTATACAATAAATATATACAATTATTGTATCCATGTTCGATTAATCTTGCAGAGACTGGGGGATGTGGTAAAAGCAGTACTCATCAGAAGTGAAATTCTAAATTCATAAATAGCTACATCACCATTACTATATACGGAGGAACATGATGTTTTCCATGTTACGAATTGACACTGCATCGGGAGAAAGCAGGAGAGAAAGTTTTGACACTAAAGAGTATATGCTCGGGGGAAGAACACTTTCCTCCCGTCTTGTCAGCCGGGAGGTTCCTGCAACCTGTGATCCTTTTGGCAAACAGAACAAACTTTTCTTCTGCACCGGAGTATTGGCCGGCACAACGGTGTCAAGTTCGGATCGGTTAAGTATTGGTTCTAAAAGCCCTCTTACCGGAGGCATCAAGG
>Ga0209633_10003324_pt1 | contig 14925 bp, 12 predicted proteins | sample Cruoilmetagenom1_FD_187290 | JGI IMG/M metagenome (GOLD analysis project Ga0209633, IMG submission 187290) | Oil polluted marine microbial communities from Coal Oil Point, Santa Barbara, California, USA - Sample 1 (SPAdes) (version 2) | ecosystem: Environmental > Aquatic > Marine > Oil seeps ... | reverse complement strand
CGGCGTGCGCCGTCGGCCGCGTGGCTTGATCCAACTGGCCTCGAGCAGGGTATCGAGCGTCCCGCGCGACAGGGCAACACCCCTGATTTCCTCGATCTCGGCGCGAGTCACCGGCTGATGGTAGGCAACGATGGCGAGCGTCTCGACCGCGGCACGGGATAGTTTTCGGGCCACCGTGGTCTCGATCTGCATCATGGGGGCCACGTCCGCCGCCGTGCGGAAGGCCCAGCGCTGGCCGACGCGCACCAAATTCATGCCGCGATTGGCATACAGGCCGCTCAGCTCCTCCATCAGGGAGTCCAGGTCCGTATCCTCCGGCAAGTGCCGGCGAATCTGCGCGGCGCCCAATGGTTCCGCCGAGGCGAATAACAGCGCCTCGACCAGGCGAATTTGGCGAAAACGGTCGCTGCTCATGGCTCCCCCGCTGGTTCCGGTTGGTCGCGTACATAGATCGGTTGAAAGGGACCGTCCTGGCGGATCATCACCTTGCCGGCCCGACACATCTCCAAGGTCGCCGCGAAGGTGGCGGCAACGCCGGAGCGGAAGCGCAGACCGCCGCGCAACTCGGCCGGCAGGAAACTCGTGAGGGTCCGCCATCCGGGGATCGCGCCCAGCATCTTCCCCAACCGCTGCATGGCCTCATCGACGGAATAAAGATCGCCCGGATCAAGCACCAGATTGGACACCGCGGCCGCCCCTTGGCGACTGCGTCCATAGGCCTTTAGCAAGTCATATAGGGTAGCCTCATAGGTCACATTGCTGACCACGCGCAGCGGCGCCGGTTCGCCACGCTTGAACATATCGCGGCCAAGTTGCGGCAAGGCCATGAGTTTCACCCCGGCGTCCTGCATGGCCTGCAGGCGCTGTAGCTGGAACTTCAGTGCTGCCGCCATCTCGGCGCCGCTCGGTTCGTCGCCATCCTGGCGCGGCTCGGGCAACAGTAGGCGCGATTTCAGGTAGGCCAGCCACGCCGCCATCACCAGATAGTCTGCCGCCAACTCCAAGCGCAGCTTCCGGGCCTGGCTGACAAACTCCAAATACTGGTCGGCAAGGGCCAGGATGGAGATCTTGGTCAGATCGACCTTTTGGTCGCGGGCCAACTGCAACAGGGCATCGATTGGGCCCTCATAACCTTCGAGGTCCAGCAGGAAGTCGCCCTCACTCTTCTTGGGCGGACCCGCGGGATCTTCAAAGGCGGTTATATTGCTCATGTGCGCATCTCTCAGCCAACGCCCCCTAAAGCCCAGAAAAACGGCAACATCATCTGCACCGGGCGCCAGATTAGCCAATAGAAGACGTTTAGGTCCACGCCGATGGCATCACCCAACATGGGCAAAAGAAAGACTCCGCCGATGACGATAAGGAGTCCATACCGATCCAACCGGGCCAATGGCAAGGCCAGAAACCTGGGCAGCAAGCCAACCGCCACCCGGCCGCCATCGAGCGGCGGCAACGGCAGCATGTTGAAAATGGCGAGCAGAAGGTTGATGAGCACAGAATGCGCCAGGTTGAGCGTCAGCCAAGTCGCCAATTGTGCTGGGAAAACCGAGGCTAGATTGATTAGAATCGCCGAGACGAATGCCAGGGCCAAGTTGATCGCCGGCCCGGCGGCCGCGACCTTGACCATCCCGCTGCGCGGGTGGCGCAGGCGGTGGAACGCGACCGGCACCGGCTTGGCCCAGCCGAACACGAATGGCGCCGGTGACAACAACAGCAAGCCCGGAACGATAATCGTGCCTAATATATCGATGTGCCGCAGAGGGTTGAAAGTCACCCGCCCCTGCTGGTAGGCGGTATCGTCGCCCAGTTGCCAGGCGACAAAGCCATGCGCGGCCTCATGAAAGGTGATGGCAATCAGAACCGGCAGAATCCAGGTAGACGCCTGGTAGACGGCACTTGCCAGATCGAAGTTCATCCCCATACGGCGCTCATCCGGCCATGAGAGTATCGAGTTGTGCCCGCATCGCCTGCATATCCGCGGTTGGCGGCTGCGCGAGACGGGCCGCTGCGGCCGCCAAGCGCCGCTGCGCCACGTCCGTCAGCGCCGGCACGGCCTCGCCCACGGCGGTCATCTCCTCCGCTTCGCCGTTGCAATGCAAAGCGATATCGCACCCGGCCGCGAGTGACGCAGCGGCCCGCTCCGCCAATCCGCCCCGCAAGGCTTGCATGGAAAGATCGTCCGATACCAGCACCCCATCAAAGCCGATGAACCCCCGGATCACCTCGTCAATGACCCGGCGCGAAGTGGTCGCCGGCGCCTGCGGATCGATCGCCGTGTAGACCACATGCGCGGTCATGCCCCACGGCGCATCGGCCAGAGCGGCAAAGGGGCGAAAATCGGTAGCCTCAAGCTCGCTCTTCGGGGTCTCAACGACCGGCAGGTCATGGTGGCTATCCACCTGTGCCCGACCGTGCCCGGGCATATGCTTGACGACAGGCAGGACACCGCCCGCCAACATTCCATCGCACACGGCCCGCCCAAGAACGGCAATCAGATCCGCATCGGTGGAGAATGCCCGGTCGCCGATGACCGCATCCGCCCCCGCGACCCGTAGGTCGAGCAGCGGCACGCAATCCACCGTAATTCCCAGATCTCTGAGCTCCGCGGCGAGCAGCCGCGCGTTAAGCTCAACCGCTTTGCAGGCGCGGCCTCGATCGACCTCGGCGATCGCGCCAAACCGCGCAGGTGCCGGAGCGGCGCGCCAATGCGGCGGTTTCAGCCGGGCGACCCGCCCGCCTTCCTGATCGATGAGCACCGGCGCATCGGCGCGGCCAACGCAGGCGCGTAAATCGGCGACCAAGGCGCGCACCTGGGCCGGGGTGTCACAATTGCGGGCGAAAAGGATAAAACCGAGAGGGTCTATCCGCGCGAAGAAATCGCGTTCCCAAGCGGATACAACCAGGCCTCCGCAGCCGAAGATAACTGCCCGTGGCGCCACTGAGACCTAGCGCTTCGTCACAAGGCAGTCCTGGCTCTTCGCCTTGAGCTGCTTGCACACCGCCTCGGCGGCCGCCCGATCTGGGAAGTACCCGGCCTGGACCCGATAAAAGGTGCCGCGCCCAGCCAAGTCCACCGGCAGCACCACGAGTTGCCGGCTGCCGAGCAGGGTAGGGAAACTCTTCTGCAGGCGGGACCATTCCGCCGACGCCCGCTCCTTGGCTTTCAAGGAGGCCAGCTGCAGGACAAAGCCACCGGTCGGCGCGGCTGCAGTCTGAGTTGGGGCGGTCTGTGCTGGCGCCGCCGGGGCGGCTGCTTCCGCCGCTGGCGGTTCCGGTGCGGTCGGCGCTGATTTGGCCGTCGTCTCAGGCGCCGTGGGAACCGGCTCGGGCGCTGTCTCGGCGGCGCTGGGCGGTGGCGTATCGACCGGCGCGGACGGGGACGCCGATGGGGCTTCGGCCTGAGGCGGCGGTAACGGCGTCTCTGGCGGCGGCAGAAGCCGCTCTACCTGCGGTTTCGCGGGATCGGGCTGCACCTCGTTCAGCGCCAACGTCTCTTGGTAGGGCACCTCAAGGCCGCCGGGGCTTTCAGGGCGAATCTTGCTCGGGCCTTCCTCGGCCCGGATTACCGGCAGTTCTTCCGGCGCAACGCCGCCCACGCCCCATTGATAGGCGTACCAGATGATGCCGGCAAAACCGAGCAGGGCGAGCACCGCCGTCGCGATCGGCAGAAGCCGGCCGCGCGGCGCCTCCGCCGCGTCCTCATCATCGAGATCGCCGTCCACATCCTCATCATCGTCCATATCGGACAGCTCCTCCATCGGATCGGCACTGCCGATACGATGAATGCGAAGGTCTTCGTCAGGGTCGCCGGCCATCCGATCTATCTCTCGCTGGGAACGGGGCTCGTGTCGGGACTCACCGTCATGGTCGCTCGTCTCAAGGCGTTGACCAGGCTCTGCTATGAGCCGCAACCTGCCCGGCTGTTGATCTGACGGCATCACCTCATCTCCTCAACCGGCTCGACACCGAAGATAGACAAGCCCGCGGCAATGACCAAGGCAGTTCCTTGCACCAACGCCAAACGCGCCGCCGTCACCTCGGCGTCATCGGCCACGAGGAAGCGCAACCGCGCCTCGTCCTTGCCCTTGGTCCACAAGCCGTGGAACGCCGCCGCCAGATCGTAAAGGTAGAACGCGACCCTATGAGGCTCATAGGCCTCGGCGGCACCCTCCAGCAAGCGCGGCCAAAGGGACAAGTGTTTGATCAGACCAAGCTCGTTCGAGTCGGTCAAGCGAGCCAGAGGCGCCGCCGCCAGAGCCGCCAGGGACTGATCCAAGTCCGGCAACTCCGCCGCGGCCAGGCGCAGCACCGACCGTGCCCGAGCATGGGCATACTGCACATAGAAAACCGGGTTGTCGCGGCTTTGCTCCATCACCTTGGTGAGATCGAAGTCAAGCGGCGCGTCGTTCTTGCGGGTGAGCATGATGAACCGCACCACGTCTTTTCCCACCTCGTCGATCACTTCGCGCAAGGTGACGAAGGTGCCGGCGCGCTTCGACATTTTGACCGGCTGGCCGTCGCGCAACAATTTGACGAGTTGGCAAATGAGGATTTCCAGGCGCCCCTGCCCGTCGGTCAACGCCTCGACCGCCGCCTTCATGCGCTTGACGTAACCGCCATGATCGGCGCCCCAGACATCGATCATCAACTGGCCGCCACGCTGGAATTTGTCCAGGTGGTTGGCCATATCGGCGGCGAAATAGGTCCACGAGCCATCGGATTTACGCACAGGCCGGTCCACGTCGTCGCCAAAGCGGGTCGCCCGGAACAGAGTTTGCGGCCGCGGCTCCCACTCCTCCACGACCTTGCCCTTGGGCGGCTCCAGGGTGCCGGTGTAGAGCAGGTCACGCGCCTCCAGCGTGCGCATCACCGCCTCGATACCGCCCGCCTCGACCAACGCAGCCTCAGAGGTGAAGACGTCCTGGCGCACGCCCAGCGCCGCCAGATCCTCACGGATCGCCACCATCATGGCGTCGATGGCGAACCGGCGCACTACCGGTAGCCAGGCCTCTTCCTCGGCCGCCAACCATTTGTTGCCGTCCCGGGCAACCAGGGCGGCACCGACGTCCTTCAAATACTCACCCGGATAGTAGCCGGAGGGAATCTCGCCGATTTCCTCGCCCAGCGCCTCGCGGTAGCGCAGATAGGCGGAGCGTGCCAGCACATCCACCTGACCGCCGGCATCGTTGATGTAGTACTCGCGCGTCACCTTGTAGCCGACACAGGCCAACAGGGAAGCCAACGCATCGCCAACAACGGCGCCGCGGGCATGGGCGATATGCAGCGGCCCCGTTGGGTTGGTGGATACATACTCCACGTTGACCGGCCGGCCGGCCCCCAAGTCAGAGCGTCCGTAGTCCGGTCCGGCCCGGAGAATGCCGGCCAGGCAACCCTGCCAATACGCCGGATCGAGGGACAAATTTATGAACCCGGGCCCGGCCACTTCGGCGCTGTGTACATGCGGCGCCTCGCGCAACCGCGCGGCCAACCCATCGGCCAGGTCGCGCGGTTTCATGGCCGCCGGCTTGGCCAGCACCATGGCGGCATTGGTTGCCACGTCACCATGCGCGGCATCGCGCGGCGGATCGACGCCGACACGCTCAAAATCGAGCCCCGCGGGCAGCGCCCCATCCCGCGCCATATCTTCCAGCGCGGTCACAACGACGGCCTTTAAATCTTTGAACGGGTTCATTTACAGCTTCGTCTCGTTGCCTGTTAGCCGGTGGTGTTCCACCAGGGCAAAGCGGTCCGTCATGCCGGCGATGTAATCGGCGACCACCCGCGCCCGCGACACATCATCCCGGTTCGCGACATCCGCCTGCCATTCGGCCGGCATGCGACTGGCGTCGGTCATATAGAGGTCGAAAAGCTCCTGCACCACGCCGCGCGCCGCCGCGATCATGTGGACGAGCCGGTCGTGCCGGTACATGCGCGCGAACAGGAACGCCTTGAGGGCGCGGTCGTTGTCGCGCATCCGTTCGGAAAACGCAACTATCGGCGCACCTGCATCGCGGATGTCCTGCGCATTCTGTGGGTCCAGCGCCGTCAAGCGCCGCCGCGTCTCGGCCAACAGGTCGTTGACCATGTGATCCATCAGGCGGCGCACGGATTCGTGGATCAGGCGGGGCTCGTCAAGTCCGGGGTAGCGCGCCGCGACCTGGTCGAACATCGACCCGACAAGAGGAACATCATCCAGATCGCGCACGGTGAACAGGCCAGCCCGCAGGCCATCGTCGATATCGTGATTGTTGTAGGCGATGTCGTCGGCCAGCGCCGCCACCTGCGCCTCGGCGCCGGCATGGGTCTCCACCTCCAGATCGAAGGTGCGGCAGAAGTCGGCGATACTGCGTGGCACATCGGCGGCCGGGCCCAACGGGCCGTTATGTTTGACCACACCCTCTAGGGTTTCCCAGGTTAGGTTGAGGCCATCGAACTCCGCGTAGCGGCGCTCCAGCGTGGTCAGAATGCGGAACGTCTGCTCGTTGTGGTCAAAGCCGCCATACGGCGCCATGGCGTCATCCAGCGCGTCCTCGCCCGCATGGCCGAATGGGGTATGGCCCAGGTCGTGGGCCAGGGCCACCGCCTCGGCCAGGTCCTCATCCAGGCCCAGGGCCCGGCTCATGCTCCGGGCAATCTGGGCGACCTCGATCGAGTGGGTCAGGCGGGTCCGGTAGTGGTCCCCCTCGTGGTAGACGAAAACCTGGGTCTTATGCTTCAGACGGCGGAAGGCGACGCTATGGATCACCCGGTCCCGGTCCCGCTGAAAGCAGCTTCGGGTGGGGCTTTCCGGCTCCGGCCGCGCCCGGCCCCGGCTGTCCGCCGCCTGGCACGCATAGGCCGCCAAATGGCTCGGCGCGGTCATGGTCTCAGCCACCCGGACACCCGAACCCGGCAACACCCTGTGTTTCCTGGAAAAATTTTCCGCTCCCAAGGTCTTTGACCGCGGCCGCTGGCTCCCTAGATAAGGTTTACCGCCCGCATCTATGCTATACTGTGCATTAGGCGGCATTGGGCCAAGGGAGCTATGACCATGAGCGATTCGACCGAGGCTGTCGAGCAAGGCGCGATCTCGCTCAGCGAGCGCGCAGCCCAGCGGTTGGCGACCATGCTGGCTGGTGAGGACCGCCCCGGCTTGATGCTGCGTGTGACCGTCAACGGCGGCGGCTGCGCCGGATTCCAGTATAGCTTCGACTTCGACGACACAGTGAACCCGGATGACCGCACCTTCGCGCGCGACGGGGTCACGGCGGTAATCGACGAGGCCTCCCTCGGCCTGCTCGCCGGCTCCGAAATCGACTTCGTCGAGGACCTGATCGGCGCCGCCTTTCAGGTGAAAAATCCCAACGCCACCTCCTCCTGCGGCTGCGGCTCGTCGTTTTCCGTGTGATCGCGGGCGCCCGCGTCTGTTAGAAGGGGGGTTCGCCCTCCCGTTTTCCCGCGAGCGCCTTCGTCATGGTCAAGATCGCCACCTGGAACGTCAATTCGATCAAGGTCCGCCTGCCGCACGTGCTCGCCTGGCTCGAAGAAGCGCAGCCCGATGTGCTGCTGCTGCAGGAGATCAAGTGCGTCACCGAGAATTTCCCGCTGCTTGAATTGCAGGGGCACGGCTATCACGCCGAGGTTGTCGGACAAAAAGCCTACAACGGCGTCGCCATTCTGTCCCGTCAGCCGATCACCGATACCATCACTCGCCTGCCGGGTGAGCCGGAGGACGAGCAGGCGCGCTACGTGGAGGGCACCACCTGCGGGGTACGTGTAGCCTCGATCTACCTACCCAATGGCAACCCGGTGGACTCGGACAAGTACCCCTACAAGCTGCGCTGGTTGGCGCGTCTACGCGCGCACGTCATGAATTTGCTCGAAGCGGAACAGCCGCTGGTCCTTGGCGGAGATTATAACGTCATTCCCATGCCGGAGGACGTCTACAACCCGAAAGGTTGGTTGGACGACGCCCTCTTCAGGCCCGAGACCCGGCTGGCCTTTCGCGCCATTCTCAACCTCGGCCTGACCGAGGCCTTCCGCACCCTGCACCCGACGGCCCATGCCTACACCTATTGGGACTATCAGGGGATCGCCTGGAGCGCCGATCAGGGCCTGCGCATCGACCACCTTTTGCTTTCCCCGCAAGCCGCCGACCGCTTGACCGCCTGCGAGATCGACCGGGGTCCACGCGGCAAAGAGAAAGCCTCGGACCACACCCCAATCTGGTGCACGCTGGACGACCCGGCCTAACCCCGCGCCAAGAAAGATTTTTCTGTCATCCCGGACGCTAGGCGAGCCCGGAAATTAGTCGATTTCCGGTACGCGAGCCTTACGATCCGGGATCTTCGAGGAGCCCCGAGTCCGGCCCTCACCGAAGATCCCGGATCACTGACCCCGGATTTAGTCCGGGGTCGAGTCCGGGATGACGACACAATGGGTAAGTGACCTAGCCCCGCGCCAGAATGACATCCCATTTCGCGCCGAGAACATTGCCGGTCGGTGTGACCGCGGCGATCAGGCTGTCGCGGTTGTCGGCGCCGTTGAGCAAGCGGTCCACGTCATTCAGCGGCTCGCCCGGAAAATACATCTGCGTGATCAACCGGTCGCTCCGTCCCGTCACCGCGAAATGGATATGCGGGGGGCGTACCCAGCCTCCCGCGCCAGTTGGGTAGGCGGCCGGCTTGATGGTGCGAAAGCCATAGCGCCCGTCCGCATCCGTCGTCACCACGCCATACCCCTGGAACTTGGGATCGAGCGGCACGTCCGAGCGGTCACGCGGGTGAATATACCGACCGTGGGTGTTCGCTTGCCAAATCTCGACCCGGGCGCCCGCGATCGGTGCCCCCTCGGCAGTTAGAACCTGCCCGGTCAGATCGACGACCTGACCGTCGGCGCGACCGTCACGGCCGGCGATCAGGGTCAGATCCATGTCCCGGTCCGCCGGCAGCGTGACCGGGTAGAAAGGACCAAGCGCCTGCGTCGATGTCGGCCGCAGAGCGGCCCAAGCAAACGGGGACCCGACCAGGGTCACGCTGGCTAGGGCCGCCGTGCCTGTAAGAATACGCCGCCGTTCAATCATTCTCGCCTCCTCTGCAAGTTTTCTGGCTACTTGGGCGGTGCGGCGCCGGTCAGCCACGCACGTTTACGCGAGCCGGCGACCTAAGCGTGGCTGGCAAAGGCCGGCCCCATGGGGGTGAGGCGCAAGCCGGGGCGCAGGTTGCGGTACGGCAGCTCGCGGTAGTCCAGGGGATTTGGCCCCGGCGCGGCAACCACCAGAATCTCCTCGGCGATCGGTTGGAAATCGGCGCGGAAATGCACCGAGCTTTTCAGAGCCAGAATTTTCTGCGCCGCCGGTTCGACGCCCAGATGCCGGAACATGGCCTGATCCGCCGCCTGGTTCTTGCGGGAGGCGACCACCACCGCCACGCCATTGACGCGCAGCAAGGCCATGGGCCCAAGCTGCATCCGCGCGCCCTTGTAGAACGGCCCGGTGCCGGTGATGGCGCCGTCGCCGATCCGCTCAACATGGTAGGTGGCGCGCAAGGGCTCGTGACCGGGCATGCCCGACTTGGCCCCCAGCGGATAGCTAATCTCCGCCCCCTCACCCGCCGCGTGTGCCGCTAAAGCCGCCTCCGGATCATACAGCAAGCCCAGCACCGCATCCTGCGCGTCTTGCCGAATCAACTCAGCCAGCAAGCCAACCGTATCCGAATTGGCGCCGGCGCCGGGGTTGTCCTGGGAATCGGCCAGGATAATCGGGCGTCCGGCTCTCGCACCCTGGGCGATGGCATGGGCCACCGCTTCTTGCATAGGCCAGACTTTGCCGACGAAGTCGGGTTCCTTGGCTTCGATCTCGCGGGCCAGATCGTCCGCCGCGCGTTCCGCGGTCGCGGTATCGGCCGCATAGGCCATCACCGACGGGCCGCAATGATGGATATCCGCCGGTGCGAACCCGGCGGCAAAGGAGATGCTGGCAACCGGGCCCCGCTCGATCTCCGGCAAGCTTTCGTAGAGACTCTTGGCCGGCTCGATCATGGTGCACCCGGTTTGCACCGGAATGAGGAAGGGGATCTGCCGGAACGCCTTGGCCCGCGCCGCACCATCGCGCAAAAGCGAGGCGACCTGGACCGCCGACCGGGCCCCGGTCTCCGCCATGTCCACGTGGGGATAGGTGCGGAAGGCGATTAAGCGGTCCGACAGGGCCACCATTTGCGGTGTTACGTTGGCGTGCAGGTCCAAGCTGACGACGATGGGCACATCGGGTCCGATGACGGCGCGCACTTGGCGTAGAATTTCACCCTCGCCGTCCTCCGTATGCTCGCAGACCATGGCCCCGTGCAGATCCAGATAAACCGCATCGACGTGCCGCAGATCTCTCAGGTCACCGACAATCTGGCCGAGAATTCGATTGAAGGCGTCTTCGGTCACCTGTGCCGACGGCGTTGCCTGCGCCCACGATAACGGCAGTAGCTCGTGTCCGTCGGCGCGCGCCGTCTCGATAAATCCGGCAATGGGGATATTAAATCCGGCAGTCGCCTCGAAAAGCGCCCCGCCACGTGTCAGGCCCGGCCAGGCCCCGGCGCGGGCGAAATCCTCGAACGTCGCCGGCGAGGGGGCGAAGGTATTGGTCTCGTGTTGAAAGCCACCGACGGCAATGCGGGCCATGCCTACCTGTCTCCGAATTGAACTGGGGGCTTACGCTGGGGCGCGGCGGGCCCGGCGCAAGGCAAAGACGCCCTGCCCGGTGACAGCCAGCAGGACGACCAACCCGCCCGCCAGGGTCAACGCACTGGGCACCTCGTTGACGAAGAGCCACACCCAAAGCGGCGCCATGATCAGGGTCAGCCGGCCGATCAACGCCACCTCCGCCGCCGGTACATAACGGGTTGCCGTGGCAATCAAGACGTACTGCAGCGCCAATTGCATGACCCCCAGGAAGATGGCTATGCCCAAATCATGCCGGCTGATGGTCAAGTCCGGCGCGGCAATGGCGGCGATGATCGCGCTGCCCACACCGGCTAGGCAAATGGCCGGAATCATATCCACCGACCGGCCCTTGCGCATGGCCACGATTGCCGCCGAGTAGCAGAGACAACATCCAAGCGCCAGCAGGTTACCCAAGACCGTGCCGCTCGCCAGGCCATCCCCGAACATGAAGCTGATGCCGACCAATGACAGGGCCATAGCCGCCAAGGTCGCCGGCGCCACCTTTTCGCGCATGGCCACCCAAGCGAACAGCGCGGCAAAGAAGGGCGATAGGCTAACGGTGAAGACGACGTTCGCGACGGTTGTTTCCAGCAACGCGAAGATGAACAGAATGAAGGCGGCGGTCAGCGATAGTGTGACCACCCAACCGGCACCGCCGCCGCTGGTGAACGCGGTCAGGGTGCGCCCGCGGTGCCGCCAAGCAATGAAGAGCAGCATGGCGGCGACGAAGGCCAGCGACCGGTAGAACAGGATCTGCCAGCCCCCTGCCTCCTCCACCAAACGCAACAGGATCCCGGCGAGGCTGGTAAAGAACGTCGCCGAGACCAGACAGATCACGCCGGTGCGGTACTGCGCCGCCTCAGATGTCGGCATAGACGTGGGTCTCGGCCTTTCCGCCGGGGTGGGTCACGGCGCCTTGATAGGCCGGACCGACCGTCTGCGCGTAACGCCATAGGGCGCCGGACTGATAATCGTGCTCGCGGGGGGTCCAGGCCTTGCGCCGCTTGGCTAACTCCGCCTCGCTGAGATCGACATTCAGGATACCGGCTTCGGCATCGATCTCGATCACATCGCCGTCGCGCAGCAGGCCGATGGGACCGCCGACCGCCGCCTCCGGCCCCACGTGGCCGACGCAGAAGCCACGGGTCGCGCCAGAGAACCGGCCATCGGTGATGAGCGCGACTTTGTCGCCCATGCCCTGGCCATAGATGGCCGCGGTGGTGGACAGCATCTCGCGCATGCCGGGCCCGCCCTTCGGCCCCTCATAGCGGATGACGATAACCTCGCCGTCCTTGTAGTCGCGGCGCTCCACGGCGGCATAGGCATCTTCCTCGCACTCGAACACCCGTGCCGGACCGCGGAACTTCTGGTTCTTCATGCCGGCGACCTTCACGATGGCCCCCTCCGGCGCCAGGTTGCCACGCAAACCGACCACGCCGCCGGTCGGGGTCAGGGGCCGCGCCGTCGGCAGGATCACGTCTTGGTCCTCGGGGACCACTACATCGGCCAGGTTCTCGGCGATGGTCTTGCCGTTCACCGTGATGCAGTCGCCGTGCAGAAAGCCGCCATCGAGTAGCGCCTTCATCAATACCGGCACGCCGCCGATTTCGAACATATCCTTGGCCACATAACGGCCGCCCGGCTTTAGATCGGCGATATAAGGAGTCTCGCGGAAGATCTTCGCCACCGCATGCAAATCGAAGTCGATGCCGACCTCGTGGGCGATGGCCGGCAAATGCAGGCCGGCGTTGGTGGAGCCGCCGGACGCGGCGACCACACGGGCGGCGTTCTCCAACGCCTTGCGGGTAACCACATCGCGCGGTCGGATGCCCGATGCCACCAGCGCCATCACCGCCTCGCCCGAGGCTTCGGCATAGGCATCGCGGGACTCGTAAGGTGCCGGCGCCCCGGCGGAGCCGGACAGGGCCAGGCCGATCGCCTCAGACACACAGGCCATGGTATTCGCCGTAAACTGGCCACCGCAGGAACCCGCCGACGGGCAGGCCACGCACTCGATCGCGTGTAACTCCTCATCGCTCATGCGTCCACCGGAATGACTCCCGACCGCTTCGAAGACGTCCTGGACGGTGATATCCTTGCCCTTGTAGCGCCCGGGCAGGATCGAGCCGCCATACATGAACACCGACGGCACGTTGAGGCGCACCATGGCCATCATCATGCCCGGCAGCGACTTGTCGCATCCGGCCAGGCCGACCAGAGCGTCATAGCAGTGGCCGCGCATGGTCAACTCGATGGAATCGGCGATCAGGTCGCGGCTGACCAGGGACGACTTCATACCCGCATGGCCCATGGCGATGCCGTCGGTCACCGTGATGGTGGTGAACTCGCGAGGGGTGCCGCCGGCCGCTTTGACGCCCCTTTTCACGACCTGGGCCTGGCGGGCCAGGGAGATGTTGCAGGGCGCCGCCTCGTTCCAGCAGGTGGCGACGCCAACAAAAGGTTGGGCAATCTCGTCCTTGGTCATGCCCATGGCGTAATAATACGAGCGGTGCGGCGCCGAAGCCGGGCCGACGGAGACATGGCGGCTGGGCAGTTTCGACTTGTCAAAGGCCGGCTTTGCCTTGGTATCCAGGGGCATGCGCGTTATCCTCGCGGTTTCGCGTGAGCGATTTTGGCAGGGGTAAGAAGAATAGCGGTGGGGCCAAGTCCCCTCCAAGGTTTTTTCGGCAACCCTCCAGTACGAATGGTGCATAACGGGACGACGCATAACGCTAGGAGGCCTTCGTGGGCAACCAGATCGAAAATATCACCATCGTCGGCGGCGGTACCGCCGGCTGGATGGCGGCCGTCTACCTGGCGACCCGCTTTGGCCAGCAGCCGAATCGGCCGGGCCCGCGTATCGCCCTGGTCGAATCGCCCAACGTCCCGACGGTCGGCGTCGGCGAGGCCACCGTCCCCGCCATGCGCGCCTGGCTGGAGGAAATGGGGATTGACGAGAATGAGTTTCTCCTGCGCTGCAATGGCTCGTTTAAGATGGGCGTGCGCTTCGTCAACTGGGATGTTGCCGCCGACGGCACGCCTGCCGACTATATTCACCCCTTCCAAGGGGTCACGAGCGAGATCCGTGGCAATAGCACCGGCTACTACTTCCACGCCTTTGGAAATCCGGACGGACGCGGGGACGCCACCGATGCCCTGACCCCGTCAACGGCCCTGATCAACGCCGGCCGTGCCCCGCGCGGTGTGCAAAAGAAGCCCGACGATGGCGATGTCCGCTATGCCTATCACCTGGATGCGGGACTGTTCGCCGGACTCCTCAAGGAGATCGCGATGGGCCGCGGCGTCGAACATGTTCTCGACGATGTGGACGAGGTGGAGGTCGGCGAGAAGGGCTTCGTCGATGCGTTGCAACTGCGCCAACGCGGGCGCTATCCGGTCGAGCTGGTCATCGATTGCACCGGCTTCAAAGGCCTGCTTATCAACAAGGCTCTGGGCGAGCCGTTCGAGTCCTATGGAAAATCGTTGCTCTGCGACCGGGCGTTAGCCGTGCAGCTTCCGCACCAAGACCTGAGCAATCTACCGCCGTTCACCCAGTCGACGGCGCTCGGTGCCGGCTGGTCGTGGCGTGTGCCCCTCTATTCGCGCATCGGCACCGGCTATGTGTTTTCCAGCGCCTTTCGCACCGACGAGCAAGCGATGACCGAATTCCTCGCCCACCTGGGCCCCGCCGCGGCAAAGGCGGAGCCGCGCGCCCTGGGCATGCGGGTCGGCCGCACCCGGCGCAGTTGGGTTGGCAATTGCGTGGCCATCGGCCTATCCAGCGGCTTCATCGAGCCCTTGGAATCAACCGCCATATTCCTGATCCAGCGCTCCCTGGCCGCCTTGGGCCAATACCTGCCGGACCGCACCTTCGATCCGGTTCTGGCACGCCGCTACAACACGGTCGTCGAGCGGGCGTATGCGGAGATTCGCGATTTCATCGTGCTCCACTACTGCGCCTCCAACCGCGCCGACGACCCGTTTTGGGAAGCCGCCCGCAACGACATCGAGATTCCGGATCAGCTTCGCGACAACCTGGAAGTCTGGTCCCGCGTTCTGCCGAGCGCCGGCGACGTGCCGAACAGCCACCTGTTCAACAACCTGAGTTACATGCTGGTGCTGTTCGGCAAGCGCTACTACGACGGCGTGACGTTCCCCATCCAGGGCACCCTGCCCGCCGCCGACTGGACCGGCTTCAGCCGCGCCCTGGATGACCTCAAAACCCGCCTGATCCGC
>Ga0209633_10003323_pt1 | contig 14929 bp, 12 predicted proteins | sample Cruoilmetagenom1_FD_187290 | JGI IMG/M metagenome (GOLD analysis project Ga0209633, IMG submission 187290) | Oil polluted marine microbial communities from Coal Oil Point, Santa Barbara, California, USA - Sample 1 (SPAdes) (version 2) | ecosystem: Environmental > Aquatic > Marine > Oil seeps ... | reverse complement strand
TAATTACAATTTCGTCTAATCCTAATATGTCCATACTCATTGTGACATCAATTTTGACTTCGGTTTGTGTAGTAATCGTAAATGCATTTTCTTTTGTCGATAATCCGATTGACCTGAATACAAGAGTATAATTACCAGCACTTAAATTTTCTTGGATAGTATAATTACCAGAAGTATCGGTAACCGTACCAAGATTGGTATTTTTAATTTGAACAGTAGCGCCTGAAACTGGTTCGCCAAAGTCATCGGTTACAGTTCCTGAAATGGTTATTGATTGTGCAATTAAACCTTGAACAAAAAATACCATCAGAAGAGTTACGAATAGATAATAATTTTTTTTCATTTGAGTTAGAATTTATTATTAGTATACATCAAATATATAAAACATATTTTAGAAAATGCAAGTAAAAACAGCAATTATATTGCATTATTTGCTGCTTTATAAAATAATCTTGCTTTAAATACCATATATTTGCTTAAATTTATGGCACAAAGAAGTGTTATTGCTTTTTAACATCAATTTTTATATTATTGTAAATCTTTAAATTATCTTGATTGAAAAAACAACATCGACATCAAATCATACTTGACGAAGTTCATATACATAATCGAATTTTACTTGCTGATCTTGCTAATGTTTTAAAAGTTTCAATGGATACGGTTAGAAGAGATGTAAAAGAGCTTGATGACCTAAAGAAATTAAAGAAAGTCCATGGTGGAGCAGTTTCAAATGGGTTTAATATCTATTCAGATCGCAATCGTGAAATTTATGAATTGGGCAGCAAATCTATTATTGCTAAAAAGGGAGTTTCTTTATTAAATAACGGAGATGTTGTACTTATTAGTGGTGGTTCAACCAATTTAGAATTTGCTAAACTCCTTCCTAAAAATTTGAGCCTAACCTTTTTTACACCTAGTTTGCCTATGGCCATTGAACTACTAAATAATATATCGGAAGATGATAAGGTGATTTTTATTGGTGGGAAATTGTCCAGAAGGTCTCAATTGGCCACAGGAGGAAGTGCTATTCAAATATTATCTGAGATAAAAGCAGACATTTGTTTTTTAGGAACAGGTTGGCTTGACGTAAATGCAGGTGTTACTGCTATTGATTGGGAAATTTCACAATTAAAAAAGGCTATGATAAATGCTTCTAAAAGATTGATATCTCTCACAATTTCTGAGAAATTAAATACTATAAATAGATATAAAATTTGCGATATAAGTGCATTGGATACTCTTGTAACTGAGCTTGATCCGAATTCAGAAATGTTAGATCAATATCGTAAAAGAGGTATAAAATTGCTTTGATCAGAAAAAGTAAAAAACTTTTAGAGATATAATTCTTGATAACAACTAAATTAATTCTTGATGTTGATTCAAGATCAGTGCATTTTAATATGTTGACATTAAACTATTAAGTCTTAATTATTTTCTTGTTTACTATTTGATTGTACTCATTAATTATTTTAATAAAGTATAGACCATTATTTAAATCAGATAGATCAATTTTTCCATTTAAAGGGTTTAGGTATTTTATTATACTACCGTCAATATTTACTATTTGAACATTTTTGATTATTGTTTGACTTCTAATAGTTATATAATCAGAAGTCGGATTAGGGTAAATCGAAATTTTTAAATCATTTTCAAATGGGCTAACTCCTAAATTTTGCTCTTTCACAATTATGATCTGATCGTCTGATGTATTGAAAGCATAACAATCATTTCCACAAGTAATGATATTTTTAACAGTTCCAGATGCTTCAGAAATTTCCAAATTGTCCTGAATTATATAAGTATTCGGGTTAAATCGCTGAAATTTAATATTTCCTGAAAAATCAAAACTAGCATAACAGACCAAATTATTATTAGTATCATAAACTACCGGACCATTAGCATTGACAAACTGACCAAGTACGAAAGGATCGTTTGAGGTGTCAACAACTTTACCTTCGGATGAATAAATTCTATTATTATTATAAATAAAGTCAACATCAAAACCCGATAAAATATTGCTCACAACATTTGTCTCAGTAATACCACCTGAATTTACAGACAATCTTCTTAACCCAAATTCAGTAGTTTCATTATTAAATCCGAATAAATTACTGGCATCCGCAAATTCTATTTTATTACTACCGGTATGGTCTTGAGTTGTTGTTGATCTCATTACTTCATTATCAAATATTGCCACACCTTCATGTCGAGGTGAAAATCCTATATTCATTCTTGATACCGCTATAGTTGTGGGCTGTCCGGGCATAACTTCTATATCATCAGCATAAAATGATCCTGTTGAATCATCCGTACCTAAGGGAAATTGAATATCGGCACTTTGAGTAATTACATTAAACCTTCTCACGGTTGATGAACCTTCAAATCCGGAATAGATATATTGACCATCATCTGATATTGCCAATATGGTAGGCTCACTTCCAATAAATATAGTATTTTCTAATGTATAATTATTCGAATTAATAATGCCAATACTATTCCCGTTTGTACCATTAGCACTTGGTATGCTAACATATATTCTATCGGTATTGGTATCATATACCAAGTCATTAGTTGTTACATTAATGGTGTTGATTTCAAATTGACCGTAGGTGTTTAATGATATACTAAGAATAATAATAAGTAATATTTTTTTCATATTTTATACTAATTTAGGGATACTTTTCTGATAATTTTTTTAGAATTAGCAAATATAATTGTTTATCATAGAATTTATCGTATAAATATTATTTTGTGAGATTTTAATAATTTTATCATTTTTTAAAATAACTACTATATTGTAAAACTCTAAAATCAAAAGTATTAAAATTCGAATTTTCTTGTTTTAAACGTTTGTATTCTATATTTGCACCCACAGCTCTATTAGCCGATCCTGACGGAGCGGTTAATGAAATTGTTTTAATCATACGATCTTCGAAATTGAATTGATGTATTCGAGGGATTTCATTTGAGAGAATTTCTAATTTTATTTTATACACTTTTAAATGTCTTCTAAAAAAATATTCAGGACCGTTTTTACTATTACCACCTGTAAAAAATAGGGTGTTAACTTTTGGGTATTCTCTTAAATACGCAATTAAATCGCGTAATTTAACTTCTTTCATTCCAAGATCTGACGCGTCAATTTTATCCCTTTTACAACTTTCAACTATATCACAGATACCAATATTATTATCTGTTAAAAACGTTTCTCGTTGTTCAATAGCCGCTTTTGTTGTTTCAAACTTTAAATCTAAATTAAAAATATTGTCTAGAATAGGCCATAATTGTCCAGAGCGGCTTCCATAGCAAAAATCAACATCACGCTCTAATAATTTTCTTTGTGAAAACCGAGGGGGAGGTAGGGTGCCAACAATTAATTTGGTAGCTCTTTTGGGAATAAATGGTTGGTATGGATGCTGGTGAAAAAACACTTTCTAAGGTACAAAAAAAAATCCTTCTTAATTAAGAAGGATTTTTGACACTTATTTTTTTAGATAAGCTTACCTATAAGCCTATTACTAGCGTAGCGGTATATTTATCATTTGTAATTTCTAATTCAGTTGCAGGTACGTCTGCTACATTTAAGAAATCATAAAATCCCGTATTGGTTGAATTTTGATAAGCTAAGTCTAATTTAATATTACCATTAAGTTTAAAACCGACACCAAAAGAATAACCCTCAATATTATCTGTATCTAAAGCATCTTTAAACGGACTTTCTTCAAAATGATAACCTCCTCTTAAACTAATATTGTCTAGTCGCCATTCTGCACCAACTTTAAAAGAAGAAGTACCTTTTAAAAAGTTTGAAAAATCTGCATTTTCAACTGCAAATAAACTAGTTGGTTTAAGTTTAATGTCTTGATAATTTTTGTAAGTATAGTCAAAACTTATCAAACCTTCTTTGCCTACAATATAAGCAAAACTACCTGTTAATTTACTTGGAGTGTTTAACTGATAATCAAAAATGGTTGTGCCGGCACCATCGGGACTTACAAATTCACTATCTGTTTCATTAAAAACTAATTCATGGTCAAATATTGATCTACGTTCTGATAATTCATACCATGTTGGCGATTGAAATGAGATACCAAATCTAGTTTCTTGTGATGGCTTAAAAATAGCACCAACACTAAAGGAAATGCCGTAACCTATTGTTTCTAATTCTTGATCTGCAAATACATCAAAAGTATTTCCATTGCCATCATTATTTAATTCTTGCGCAAATGTTAATTGGAAATACTCTATATTATAAGTATTTACTGAAGCTCCCAAATATAAATTCTCATCGTGTTGTGCAGCGATTGAAAACACGAATTTGTCATTTCTTCCATCAGTAAAATTTTCAAAAGCTTGTTCTTCTGCAATACCATAAACTAAGTTTGGGTCATGAATATCTGTATTTGGGGCAAATTCACTATTACCGCTTGCAAACCAAATATTTTCAAAGTCATTAGAAAGTGAATAGTTTATTCCCAATGCTATTTTTGACCAGTTCGAGTTGTGTCTAGTATCAAATACCATAACACCTCCTGCTTGCGTCATGTTGAGGTAATCATTGTTGTTTATTGTGCTTGACCCTGCAAAAACAGATATAATATCTGTATTTCTTAATCCAAATGAAATACTGGTTTCAGTTTCTTTAAATATAGCCAATCCGGCAGGATTTATATCGCCCGCTGACATGTCACCTCCTAGAGCGCCAAAAGCGCCACTCATTGCATTGAACCTGGCAGTACCATTATTTTCTTCTCCGGAAAATAGAATTGATATATCGCCATAGCTTAAGGTTTGGGCATTAATTGCTAAGGAGGATAACAATCCTCCTATTAAAAATAGGACCTTTTTCATGTTTATTTATTTTTTGAATTTAACGTCTTCTTGAACTACTTTTTGAACTACTTCTTGAAGGTGAGGATGATGATCTTGATGAAGAACTTCTAGATGAAGAAGAAGAGCGACTTGTACTTCTATTACTAGAACTTCTAGATGAAGAAGAACGATTTACACTTCTACCATTTGAACTTCTAGTTGATGTTCTAGGTGCACTTCTTCTATAATTATTTGTTGAACGAGTATTCGCAGATCGAGAATTATTTGACTGAGTTGATGTTCTTCTATATGGTTTAGAATAGCTAACTCTTCGGTTAGTTTGAGGTTTTACCCTTCTAGCCGTATTAGTATTCCCTACTCTTGAATTAGTTCTTGGGCTCGAATAAGTTGATGATCGTGATGTTCCTGTACTTCTTCTAATGTTACTAGAACGTGTTGTGTTACTCGAATTTCTTCTTATCTGATTTGTACGAGAATTTGTTCCTAGGTTCCTTCGAGTAGTACTACTTCGGTTTACACCATCAGTTCTTCTTGAAGTAGTAGTGCTTCTTCTGTTAACTGTAGTATTTCTATTAACTGTTGATGATCTTCTACTTAATGAACTTCTATTGCCTAAACGACTTGTGTTATAAGCATAACTTCTTCCGTAAGAATAATTGTTATTATAATTGTTGTAACCATATCCGTAGTAAGGAGAGTAATAAGATCTATGTCCGAAATAAAACGGATTATAAAATCCTCCATATCCATAATAAGAAGAATAATAACCACCATAGTAATAAGGGTTATAAAAACCACCATAGTAATATGGGTTATAATATCCACCATAACCATAATAAGAACCATAGTAAGGATATCCATATCCGTAATAACCGCCATATCCAAATCCTGAATGGATGTTAATAGTTACATTATCTGTATATTCCCAAGGAGAATTTCCTTCATAATAACCATCATCAATATATTCCTCATCTTCCTCGCCATAACCGTATGAATCTATGTCTGTAAATACATCGCCTTCACCAATTGTATCATATCTCTCAGCAACTCTTTTAAAGTAACCGTTATACGAATTAGATTTAGCCTCTACCACTGCAGCTTCTTCTCTTGGCTCACTTGTAGCATATCTTGGCTCACTTTTAGCGTAAATTCCGTCATCGTCATTCGTAGTGCTTTGGTAAGTACCACATGATGATATCACTAACAATATCAATCCTGTTAAAGACAAATATGCTGTTTTTGAATAGGTGTAAATAATATTTTTCATATCAAATGGATTTTTACTGTTCTAAATTACAAATAATAATTAGTTTTGCACATATTAGGATTTGTGAAATATTTAACACAATATCTGTGCCAAACATATAATATGAGTAAAAAATTAACGACAAGAAGCGAAGATTATTCTAAGTGGTATAACGAGTTAGTTGTAAAAGCTGACTTAGCCGAAAATTCTGGAGTAAGAGGTTGTATGGTTATCAAACCTTACGGATTTGCAATATGGGAGAAAATGCAAGCTGAATTAGATAGAATGTTTAAAGAAACGGGGCATGAAAATGCATATTTCCCTTTATTTATACCTAAATCTTATTTTAGTAAAGAAGCTAGCCATGTTGAGGGATTTGCAAAAGAATGTGCAGTAGTTACACATTATAGATTGAAGAATGCTGAAGATGGGAGCGGAGTTATTGTTGATGAAGATGCTAAATTAGAAGAAGAATTAATTGTTAGACCAACTTCTGAAACCATTATTTGGGATACCTATAGAAAATGGGTAGAATCTTATAGAGATCTACCTTTATTGATAAATCAATGGGCAAATGTTGTACGTTGGGAAATGCGTACTAGATTATTTTTACGTACTGCAGAGTTTTTATGGCAAGAAGGGCACACGGCGCATGCTACAAAAGATGAAGCGGTAGCTGAAGCTGAACAAATGCAACGTGTATATGCAGATTTTGCCGAAAATTTTATGGCAATGCCTGTAATTAAAGGAACAAAAACCGAAAGTGAACGGTTTGCAGGGGCATTAGAAACCTATACTATTGAAGCATTAATGCAAGACGGCAAAGCATTACAAGCAGGAACTTCACACTTTTTAGGACAAAATTTCGCAAAGGCTTTTGATGTGAAATTTACTTCAAGAGAGGGAAAGCAAGAGTATGTTTGGGCTACTTCGTGGGGTGTTTCAACGAGATTGATGGGTGCTTTGGTGATGACTCACTCTGATGATAATGGCTTAGTATTACCACCAAAATTGGCTCCAATTCAAGTAGTTATTGTGCCAATTTACAGAAACGAAGAGCAACTTGATGCTATTTCTGTGAAAGCTAAAGAAATAATGGCCGATCTAAAAGCGAAAGGTATTTCTGTAAAATTTGATAATAGAGATACGTATAAACCGGGCTGGAAATTTGCCGAGTATGAATTAAAAGGAGTTCCTTTACGGATTGGTATAGGGCCGCGTGATCTTGAGAATGGTAATGTAGAATTAGCGAGGCGCGATACTTTGACGAAAGAGTTGGTTAAACAAGAAGGTTTGATTGATGTAATTGAAAATTTACTTGTCGAAATTCAAGAACGATTATTTAATCGCGCAGATGATTATAGAAATGAACATTTAACAGAAGTTAATAGTTTTAATGAATTCAAAGAAGTATTAGAAACCAAAGGTGGTTTTGTTTCTGCACATTGGGATGGAACCAAGGAAACCGAAGACAAAATTAAGGAGTTAACAAAAGCTACGATTCGTTGTATACCAATTGACGAAAAATTGGAAGAAGGGAACTGTGTTTTTTCAGGAGAACCTTCAACAAAAAGAGTACTATTTGCTAAGGCATATTAATTTTTTATAAAAGCGCTTGCAGAGTTAAAAATTTATTTTATTTTTGCACTCGCTTTAGAAGAGAAATTAAAAGTATGGTCCGTTCGTCTAGGGGTTAGGACGCCAGGTTTTCATCCTGGTAACAGGGGTTCGATTCCCCTACGGACTACAAAAAGGAATGTTAATTCGTGAATTTGTTTATTTGTAGAATACACAATGAAGCAAACGATTTAACGAATAAACATATAAACATTTAAAAAATAATAAAATGGCAAATCATAAGTCAGCATTAAAAAGAATAAGAAGCAACAATACGAAGCGCTTAAGAAATAAATTCCAGCATAAAACTACGAGAAACGCTATTAAAGAATTACGTTCAATAGAAAAGAAAAAGGATGCTGAAAAGCAATTACCAGTTGTTGCGGCTATGATTGATAAATTGGCCAAGAATAATATCATTCATAGGAACAAAGCTTCAAACTTAAAATCTAAGTTAACAAAATTTGTGACTGCTCTATAAGTTAGAGATAAAATATAAAAATTAAAAGACAGCCTTGTGCTGTCTTTTTTGTTTTATACTTGTTTGCCAACCTAGTTTAACCATTTTTACCACTCATAAGTTTTATCGGCATCCAGCCTAATGAAAATGAATAGTAAAATAGTAAACCCCCACAATGAAGAACCCCCATAGCTAAAAAATGGTAAGGGAATTCCAATAGTAGGAAGTAATCCTATAACCATACCTATATTTATCATAAAGTGGAAAAAAAAGATTGCGGCCACCGAGTACCCAAAAACTCTACTGAAGGTAGATTTTTGCCGTTCAGCAATTTGAATAAGACGCAACAAAAAAGCAGTAAAAATAATAATGACTGCACTACTTCCTAAAAAACCCCATTCTTCTCCAATGGTGCTAAAAATATAATCTGTATGTTGTTCAGGTACAAAATTACCTTGCGTTCTGTCTCCTTCTAAAAACCCTTTACCGGTAAAACCACCAGAACCGATAGTTAGCATTGATTGATTTGTATTATAACCTATTCCTTTGGTATCAGTAGTTTTACCCAATAAGATACTAAATCTATCTCTATGCCTTTGTTCAAAAACATTATTAAAAACATAGTCTACACTAAAAATAAATAGTCCGAATATTAAATACAACGCCACTATTTTATACCATTCTCTTTTATATGGAAACTTTTTAAAATTTATAATATAGACAAATAAAAGGGTCAAAATACCATAGATTATAAGAATAGATACCGTAAATCCAACATATAAAGTAATCACAAACAATAGAATAGCAATAAAACCTACTATTAAATAATATGCCGGTAAGCCTTCCCTATATAGTACAACAAGTAGAGAAAAGTATATCAGTGCTGATCCGGCATCTGGTTGTAAAATTATTAATATTGCAGGTATTAAGATAATCAGAAAGGCACTCAATTGAGATTTTAAATTACCAAGATCTCTGGAGGGTTCATTAATAAAATTGGCCAATGCCAATACTGTGGCAGCTTTGGCAAATTCAGATGGCTGAAGGCTAAAACCTCCAAAATTATACCAAGATGTTGCTCCGTTAATATTAGATCCGAATAAGAACAGTCCTACTAAAAACAACATTGCGATAATATAGAAAATACCTGATAATCGTTCATAGAATTTAGAATCAATAGAAATAATAACAATAATAAGTACAAAACTTAAAGCAATCCATTGTAATTGTTTACCATAACGAGTAGAAAAATCGAATATTTCATTGTTGTTTTCTGTAACGGAAGCTGCATAAATATTGATCCAGCCAAAAAATACCAGCACTATAAAAAATAGGACTAGTATCCAGTCAATTCCTGCAAATATGTTAGTCTTCCTTTTGCGCAAGTTGTTGTAATGTTAGTAATTGTGTGTCGTATTCATCTTGCAGACTTCCTTCAAGCATCCGTTGTTCTAACCAAGGTCTACTAGTAGAGCCATTTAAATATTTTTCTATCATTAATGTAGCTATTGGGCCTGCCCATCTAGCACCCCAATACCCATTTTCTACATAAACTGCTATGGCAATTTTAGGATCATCTTTAGGCGCAAAAGCAATAAAAACCGAATGATCAGTAAATTGAACTCTTTGCCCGTTTATACTTGCAAAATTTTCAGCAGTACCGGTTTTACCACAAATTTCTATCCCTTTTACTCTTGAACTATAGGCAGTACCTTTTTCAAAAACATTAAACATCCCTTCTATTACCGGCTCAAAATATTCGGGATTAATAGATGTTCTTTTAGGTTTTGTAAATCTTTCAATTAGGATTGATTTATTATCTATTTTTTTTATAATATGAGGTGTATAATAAAAGCCTCTGTTAGCAATAGCGGCAGTCATGTTCGCTAATTGAATTGGTGTAGCCAATACTTCACCTTGGCCGATAGAATTTGAAATGGTTGTAGCTGCACGCCATCCTCCATTAGGATAATAACGATTATAAAAGGCTGCATCAGGTACTAATCCTCTAGTACCGGTAAACAAATCATTATCTAATAAATTTCCTAAACCAAAACTCTTTACATGATTACTCCATGCATCCATACCTTCCGATGGTGAAGGATATTTTTCTATTGCTTTTTTATATACATTGGCAAAATAAGTATTACATGAATTATGAATACCTCGATCCAATTTCACAGGTGAGCCATAAATACCACAATGACATTTCATAAATGCCTTAGGGCCTCTTCCATATTTAAAACCACCATTACAAAAGAAATAACTATCAGGAAAAATGACACCTTCTTGTAAACCGATTAGTGCATTGACAATTTTAAATGGTGATCCTGGTGGATATTGCGCTAATAATCCTCTATCATATAATGGTTTGTTATCATCATCGTAGTATAATTTAGTAAAGTTTTTTGAACGCTCTCTGCCTACCATTAAGTTAGGGTCATAAGTTGGTGTTGATACTAACGAAAGTATTTCACCAGTAGTCGGTTCAATAACAACAATACCACCTCTTTTATTTGCCATTAAAGCTTCTCCATATTGTTGTAATCTACTATCTAGCGTGAGAGTAATATCTTTACCAGTAATTGCTAAAGTATCATAACTACCATCTTTATAAGGCCCAATTTCTTTATTAAATCTATTTCTTTGTATAAATTTTACACCTTTTACACCTCTTAAAATATTTTCATAATTATTTTCGACACCTTTAATACCAATTAACTCTCCTTGTTGGTAATAGCTATTTTTTTTGATCTGTGCATTATTTACTTCACCAATATATCCCAATACATTAGGAGCTGAATTGATCGGATATTCTCTCAAAGAACGTTTTTGAATATAAAAACCTTTGAATTTATGCATTTTTTCTTGTAAATACGCATAATTTTCTTTTGATAATTGTGCAACAAAAACTGACGGTAATCGGGGAGAATAATTTTTTGCCCTCTTAAATTCTTTTACAAATTTTTCTTTTGAAATTTTTAATAGACTGCAAAATTCTAGGGTGTCTAATGGCTTAACATCTCTGGGAATAACCATGATATCATACGACTGTTGGTTGGCTACCAGCAAAACATCATTTCGATCATAAACAAAACCTCTGTCGGGATAATCATATTTTATGGCAACAGCAGAATTGTGAAGTGGTGATGGCTTATATTTTGTTGCAATAACTTGTAAATAGAACAACCTGAATATAAACAGAATGCCTATCAATATTATTGAAAAGTATGCTATGTATTTTCTTTCCATCTTAGTTGCCTTTGTCCATTATTAATAAACTGAAAATTAACAAAATAATTGTAAAAAAGCTTGTTAAAAAAGTTCTAGAAAAAATAGTCACAATAGCATTGAATTTAAAATATTCTAAGCTAAATATTATAAAATGGTGAGAAAAAGTTAAGATGGCTATAAAACTTAATAATCTTAAAAATGGTAATTTAATGATTTTAAATACCGGGAAATCAATCTCAGACTTTCTCAATAATCCTTTTAATAGTGGTAATCTAATATAACCAATAAATAGGGTAGCCGCAGCATTTGTTCCACCTGAATCAACAAAAAAATCTATACATAAACCAAGCAAAAAACTCAAAAATAAAAATAAACCTCTATCTCTTTTTAAAGGATAAATTACAATAAATAGAATATATAATAATGGATTAATATACCCCCAAAACAGTACATTGTTTAATACAATTACTTGTATTAAAATTAAAGCGATAAATAAGATGATATATTTTATGACATCATTCATTAGATATGGTTTCTTCTAAAGTAATTATTTCTTGTTTGTCAAAATTGGTTATTATGTTTACGGGACCTATAGCACTCATGTCATTGAATAATTTAACGTTAATACTTTGGTAAACATTATTTTCTCTATAAAAATTCAAAACAGTTCCAACCGGAACCCCTTCTGGAAATATTGTAGATTTTCCACCTGTAGTAATTGTATCTCCATTTTTAATATTAGCGGTTATTTGTAAATCAACTAATTGTAGAATGTTATAATCATTCCCATTCCATTCTAAAGTGCCAAAATGAAAACTGTTTTTAAGTTTAACATTGATCTTAGAATTCCCATTAATAATAGATAAAACGGTGGCATAATTTTTCGAAACCGTATTAGTTATACCTATAACACCTCTACTGTTCACTACACCTTGATCTGGCTGTAGCCCAGCTTTTGAACCTTTATCTATTGTTAAAAAGTTATATTTTTTGTGGTATTGATTATTGATTACTTTTGCAGGGGTATAGCTAAATTTTTGAGAATATTTTATGGTATCAACAAATTGTATTGATTGAACAGTACTATCCTTTGTTTGTTGAGATAATATATTCTTAAGTTGAATATTTTCTTCGAGTAATTGTTCATTAAACACTTTAAGTCTCGTATATTCTTTAAAAGAATTTATCCTTTTGTGAATACCTCCTGTAATGTAGTTTGCCGAATTTACAAATTTACTTTTATGGTAAGAGTGACTTTGTAAGGTTAAAGAAACAGCAATTATTTCTAATAATAAAAAGAATAAAAAGTATTTATACTTTATTATAAAATTAATAATTTGCTGCATATGTATATTCGCGTATTAACTATTTCATCAATACAATTTGATATTTCTCTATATCCTTAAGAGCAATGCCCGTTCCTCTTACTACAGCTCTTAAAGGATCTTCAGCAACATAAACCGGTAGGTCGGTCTTACGTGAAAGACGCTTGTCTAAACCTCTTAACATTGAACCACCACCAGCTAAGTAAATACCCGTATTATATATATCAGAAGCTAATTCTGGAGGGGTTTGAGATAGTGTTTCCATAACAGCATCCTCAATTCTTAAAATAGATTTGTCTAATGCCTTAGCAATTTCTCTGTATGAAATTTTAATTTGCTTCGGTTTACCACTTAGTAGATCTCTACCTTGTACTAAAATATCTTCAGGAGGAGTTGTTATATCTTCTGTTGCCGCACCAACATCTATCTTAATTTTTTCTGCAGTAGCTTCACCAACATATAAATTGTGTTGCGTTCGCATATAATAAGCAATGTCATTTGTAAATACATCACCTGCTACTTTTATTGATTTATCACAAACAATTCCGCCTAAAGCAATAACTGCAATTTCTGTTGTACCTCCACCTATATCAATTATCATATTTCCTTTAGGTTGCATAATATCAATACCTATACCAATAGAAGCGGCCATTGGCTCATGAATTAAATATATTTCTTTAGCATTCATATGCTCTGCAGAGTCTCTAACTGCACGTTTCTCAACTTCGGTTATACCGGAAGGGATACAGATGACCATACGTAAAGAAGGAGGGAAGAAAAAACGTTTTTTTATGGAAGGAATTTGTTTGATAAACTCTCTTATCATTTGTTCTGAAGCCTCAAAATCTGCAATTACTCCATCCTTAAGTGGGCGAATAGTTTTGATATTCTCATGCGTTTTACCTTGCATAAGATTTGCTTTTTTCCCAATGGCAATAATTTTACCCGTAGTTCTGTCTTTAGCAACAATTGATGGACTGTCAATTACAACTTTACCATCATGAATGATCAGTGTATTTGCCGTACCAAGATCAATAGCGACGTCCTCGGTCATGAAGTCGAAAAATCCCATAGAGTTATTTAATTAGGGTTAGGTGTTTTTTACAAATGTGCAAAGTTAGTAAATTTAAAGGAATCTCTTACGATTCATTCAAATCAATATTAGCACATTATGTAAAGTGACTTTAATGCTTAAAATGTCTTGTGCCTGTAAATACCATTGACATTTCATTATTGTCACAGTAGTCTATAGATAATTGATCCTTAATTGATCCTCCAGGCTGTATCACAGCATTGATTCCTGCATTGTTAGCAATTTCAACACAATCAGGAAAAGGAAAGAAAGCGTCACTTGCCATTACTGCATTTGTAAGGTCAAAATTAAAATGAGTGGCTTTTACAATTGCCTGATTTAAAGCATCAACACGTGAGGTTTGACCGGTGCCACTTGCAAAAAGTTGTTTGTTTTTTGCTAAAACTATGGTGTTAGATTTGGTGTGTTTGCAAATTTTAGAAGCAAAAATTAAATCTTTTATTTCTCCTTCACTTGGCGATTTATTTGTTTTTGTTTCTAATCCTTCGGCATTATCGGTTTTACTATCTCTATCCTGTACCAAGGTACCATTTAAACAACTTCTAACAATGGTTTTCGGTAATTCAACTTCTTTTAAAATTAATATAATCCTGTTCTTTTTGCCTTTTAATATTTCTAAAGCACTTTCATCATAGGAAGGAGCGATAACAACTTCACAGAATAATTTATGAATTTCATTGGCAGTAGCGACATCAATTTCGGAGTTAGAAATTAAAACGCCTCCAAAAGCTGAAACCGGATCGCCGGCCAACGCATCATTGTACGCTTGAACCAACGTGTCACGCGCTGCTAATCCGCAGGCATTATTATGTTTTAAAATAGCAAAAGTAGGCCCTGAGGTTTTAGGGTTGAATTCATTCATTAAGTTTACGGCAGCGTCTACGTCTAGTAAGTTATTATAGCTCAATTCCTTTCCGTGAAGTTTGGAAAACATTTCATCAAAATTTCCAAAATAAAATCCTTTTTGATGTGGATTTTCACCATACCGAAGTACTTTCCCATTAGTTTCACTTATTTTTAAAGCGGCTTCATCGTGATTCTTATTAAAGTAATTAAAAATAGAAGTATCATAATGAGATGAAATATTGAATGATTTTGCCGCGAAATTCTTACGTTGTTCT
>Ga0209633_10003320_pt1 | contig 14938 bp, 12 predicted proteins | sample Cruoilmetagenom1_FD_187290 | JGI IMG/M metagenome (GOLD analysis project Ga0209633, IMG submission 187290) | Oil polluted marine microbial communities from Coal Oil Point, Santa Barbara, California, USA - Sample 1 (SPAdes) (version 2) | ecosystem: Environmental > Aquatic > Marine > Oil seeps ... | reverse complement strand
CGATCATTAGCGGCGAATAGTGGGCATATTTAACAAAAATGATCGGGAAAGCTGGCCAATCAGGCTTGGCCGCAGTAGATCAGTCTATTCTCGGACAGCCTCCTAGAGAGGTTCCCCCAGCAGCTCGGCAGCCATGTGGCGTTCGAGCACCTCCACCCAGGCTTCGCTAACGACAGGTTCGATATAGTTGTAGCTCAATGTCAACCGGCCGTCATACTGGCAAACCAGTAAGGCCAGCCCCGGGGGAGAGGTCACCTGACACAGATGGAACAGGCCGCGGATCGGCGCGCCTGCCAGATGAAGCCCGGACAGATCGGACCGTCCGACATCGGAAAACCAGAACGAGCTGCGCTCATCACCGTTCGGTGAACGTCTCAGTTTTTCGCCGTACCGGGCTAATGACAGCCAACTGCCCGCCCACATCATGGGCAGAAAAGCATAATCGATCCCGCTGCGGATCGCTTGGTTGCTCTGCCTTTTCAAATGCTGAAACAGCTTGTCCCGATCGGAGACCAACTCGCGGTGGGCTTGGGAAAACAATACACTGACATGGTTCCCGAAAAGCGGCGCCAGAGCATTTTGACGGCGCAGATTGAACGCGAACGGAACGCAGTATGCATCCCCCTCGCCGCCGGGCCCCGCCTGTTCGATCGCCCGCATCAGGCAGCCGATATAATACAAGGTCGTCCCAGTCATCCCCACCTGTTTCCGCGCCTGTTTTGCAATCGCAGCACTTTGCTCGCGGTCGAAACGACACACGCGGTAACGCAACGCCTGCGGCTGATTCTGTGGGTCGCCCGCCACGATGCTTTTCCAACGATCCAGCGAATCCATGGTGCGCTTGGCTTTGATGAACATCCATATCTTTCGCCACCACGGCCAGCGCCGCAGATAGGCAGACACCAGCGGCCCCGTCTCGGGCCTGTCGAAGCGTTCCCGTCCGCACGGCTCCTCACAGCAGAGAAACTTCATAATCAGCTCGGCACCCCTGGCATCGCATAGCGGATGAATCCAGCGAATGAAAAAGAGGCAGGCCTGAGAACCGCTCAGCAGGTGAAATTCGATAGGGGCCATCTGCTCACGCGGTTCGCATCGATTCATGATGGTATTCAGCACATTCTCGCGAAAAGCCGGCTCATGGTCCGTTTCGGAGCATCGATGATGGTGCCAATAGCGAACAGGATGCCGCATTTCACGCCAATAAAAACGCCGTCCCGCCCGTATCAGACGAGCTGTTGCAATGGGAAAGCGCCGAACCAGTTCGTCGACGCGCGCTCGAAGCGCATCCACATCAACCGCACCACTCAGTTCGATGGCAAATCCACCGAGGCTGCCGGGCATCCCTTCCCCGCGGATCTCTTCATCCATTACCAGAGTGAAATAATCGGACAGATTAAGCGGGTGCTGTGTCGCCTGTTCCTTCATGAAGCGAACAACATGGTGCCGACGAAGCGACTTACGACTGATGCCTGAGAACCCACTGCTCCAGAGCATTCAGGGAACGCAGGTTTTCGGGTTCGATTTCCTCATCCGGGAGGGTCACTTGAAACCGGGATTCGATGAACATGGTCAACCGCATGATGCCCATACTGTCGAGCCCGGCATCGAGCAGGTCCTCATCATCTCCAAAACGGTCCGGGTCGGATACGAAGACCAACTCATTAAAGATAAAATCGCGCAGCTTGTCTTTCATCAAGAAAGGATAGGAGCTTTCATGTTTATTTGTGGAAAATTGTACCTGTTCGTTTTCCCCGAGTCCACCCGGCGTCCGAGCTTGTAGTAGAGGAGCAGAGGGTTCCGGCGAGGCTGTTGACCATTTTGATGACGGTGTTCCGTATGGGGCTTTGAGCAATTCAGCCTCATAAAAAGTCTTCTTGAGCGCCGATTGGTCCCCGATCCAGCTTGAAACCAGGAACTGCGCGTTACATAATAGTCGAATATTGCTCGGAAAGCCTCCTATTCAGGTCTCCGTTATCGGCCGGCATTGTTCGGCGCATCAATGAAACGTCGACAATCCCACTTGTTTAGTCCGGTAAGATGGCTTAATATCCTACTGTTTATATCGGAAATTGTTACAAATGGCACACCCCGAAGTCACCATGCCGCACAACGCCGCATCCGATTTGATCGAAGACGTTCACAATCGTCTCGACACCCGAAGAATCGGTATCGACAAAGTCGGAATAAAGAACATCAAGCATCCCATCGGTGTCGTAAACCGTGACGGAAGCGTTCAAAATACGGTTGCCACTTTCAGCATGTATGTGAACCTGCCGCATGATCAGAAAGGCACCCACATGTCACGTTTTAATGAAATTCTCAACGAGGAATGCGATGAAATCAACATTCAGACGTACGGGCTGATTATCGCCCAGATGACCCGAAGACTGGAAGCCCAATCAGGTTACATTGAAGTGCAATTCCCTTTCTTCGTTCGAAAAAAAGCCCCGGTAACCCGGGTTCGAAGCATGCTGGACTACCAGGTTTCTCTTCTCGGAGAATCGAAGAATGGAAAAACGGAGACCCTTTTGAGCGTGGTCGTTCCCGTCACCAGCCTCTGCCCTTGTTCCAAAAAGATTTCCGATTACGGTGCCCACAACCAGCGTTCCCATGTCACCGTCAGTGTCCTCACTTTTCAGGAAACGGTCTGGATCGAAGACCTTATCGATCTGGTCGAGCGCGAAGCATCGTGTGAAATATACGGCCTGTTGAAACGATCGGATGAAAAACATGTCACCGAACGCGCCTACAACAATCCGAAGTTTGTCGAAGACATCGTCAGAGACATCGCCAACGATTTAAACAACGACCGCAAAATCGCCTACTACAAAGTCGAAACAGAGAACTTCGAATCGATCCATAACCACTCGGCTTATGCGATGATCGAGAAAACGAAGCAGCTTCTAAGCGGTTGCTGATTGTTAAGGATCTGTCCGAGAATAAGTTGTACGGATCGCGCCGTAATTTTGTTCGTTTGCAAGGCGCGGCAAGGTGCGCATAGCAGGCTATGTAATCCTTGCCGCAACGCAGAAAACGGGCAAAAGGACAAGCGAGATGTGCAACTTATTGGCGAACAGCTCCTAACAACCATACACAAAAAAACACCGCCCAGCAGACGGTGTTTTCAACGATAATTGGTGCCGATGGCCGGACTTGAACCGGCACGGCTTGCGCCACTGCCCCCTCAAGACAGCGTGTCTACCAATTCCACCACATCGGCATGATTTTATTTTAACCTGGCCTGCTTCTAATGAAGCAGCGCTCTAAGCTTATTGATTCTCCCCTGCCTCAGGCGAGTCGTTCGCCGGCTGATCAACCGCCGCTGGCGGAACGATTGTCTCCACCACCTCATCGACCTGTTCTTCCAGGATGATCTGCTCTGTCTGATTTTGGTTATCCTCACCAGGGGCAACAGCCGCCGGCAACGCCGGATCGGTATCGGCAGGCTCCTGTATGCGCTCCTCAGTCTTTGCAGCGGGTATTTCCTGGGGCAGCTCCAAGGATTCGTCCACAGTGACCGATTCCTCGATCACCGGCGGCAGATCCCCATCCCTTCGCTCAATCTCGGCGGGCGTATCCATCAAATCGACAGCTTCCTCGGGTGATGAACTGGCCATGATGGCAAGAAGGAGGCTCGACCCGAAAAATAACACCGCAAGAACAGCCGTCGCACGCGTCAAAAACGACGCGGCTCCCTGCGCTCCAAAGACTGTTCCCGAAGCGCCACCGCCAAAAGCGGCGCCGGCATCGGCGCCACGCCCCTGCTGCATCATCACCAGCCCGACGATGCCAAGTGCAAAGAGCACATGAATAATTATCAATGCCTGATACATAGTCTATTCGCCCGCTTGTGCCGCACCACAAATCGCCAGAAACGCGCCTGCATCGAGTGAGGCACCGCCGATCAAGCCGCCATCGATATCGGGCATCGCAAATAACCCGGCTGCATTATCCGGTTTGACACTGCCGCCGTAAAGAATACGCACCTGTTCCGCGGCTTCCTTATCCAATTCAGCGACCCGATTGCGGATGAAGGCATGGACTTCCTGCGCTTGATCCACAGAGGCCGTCACGCCGGTACCGATCGCCCAGACCGGTTCATAAGCAATCACTGCGCTGAATAGGGATTCCTCACCCGAGGTGTTTAGGACAGCGGACAACTGCTCTCCAACCACATCGAATGTCTTGTCATCATCACGCTGCTCCAGTGTTTCGCCGACACAGAGGATGGGTTGTATGCCATGCGCGATCGATTGGCTGTAGCGGGCCGCAACCATTTCATTCGACTCATGATATAGCGCACGTCTTTCGGAATGTCCGACGATCGCCAGCCGACAGCCAAACTCTTTCAACATGGAAGCCGACACCTCGCCAGTGAAGGCCCCCGCTTCGTGATCACCCACGTTTTGCGCCCCCAGAGCAATAGCCGTATCAGCCAATTGTTCAGCGGCAGCAGGAATCAAAACATAAGGAATACAAACGCCGACTTCGCGCGTGCCGTCATTCCCCAAACCGGACAGTAGATCAGCCAGCAGCTGCTTCGCGTTTTCACACGTTCCATTCATTTTCCAGTTTCCAACGATCAGTGGACGACGCATCGTAATAACCTATGACTAAAATCCAGTAAGTTTATCAGCAATTTCCTTATTCATCAAGAAGCCAATTCCTCACTGACAACGGCAGCCAAACGATTGGCCAGTCGTGTCACGGTGGCTTCATCCTCGCCTTCCACCATAACGCGAATGAGCGGTTCGGTACCGGAAGCGCGAAGCAACACACGGCCCTGACCATTAAGCATGCGCTCCACGTCGCCTTTGGCACGCTGAACCGGTTCGACGGAGGCCAAATCCGCTTGTTTTTCAACTCGGACATTAACCAGAACCTGAGGGAATTTCTTCATTCCGCTTTTCAATTCGTGCAAGGTTCGCCCAGCCCTCCACATTTCCACCATCACCTGAAGTGCGGAAACAATGCCGTCGCCGGTCGTCGTACGATCCAAACAGATAATGTGGCCGGAGTTTTCACCACCCAGCATGCCGCTATATTCCGTAAGCATTTCCATCACATGGCGGTCACCCACCGCCGCTCTTTTGAAATCCAGCCCTAATTTCGATAAGGCCTGCTCAAGCCCCAGGTTGCTCATCAGCGTTCCGATCACCGGCCCTGAGATCTGGCCTGAATCGAGACGCGATTTCGCAATGATATAAATCAGTTCATCGCCATCGACGATTTCGCCGAGATGATCGACCATGATCAATCGGTCCCCATCGCCATCGAGCGCAATCCCAAAATCGGCACTGTTGGTCAAAACAGCCTGCCGCAGCTGCTCGGGGTTTGTGGCGCCGCATGCATCATTGATATTCAAGCCGCTTGGATCAGTACCCAAACGAATCACCGTCGCACCGATCTCCTCGAATACATAAGGCGCAATATGGTAAGTCGCACCATTGGCGCAATCGACGACAATTTTGATGCCGCTGAAATCCATATTCGATGGAATCGTTCCTTTACAAAACTCGATATATCGACCCGCTGCATCATCGATACGCACAGCCTTACCCAAAGACGAAGACTCGACCGTCGTCATCGGACGATCCATCTGTTTTTCAATCTCCAACTCAACTGCATCAGCCAGTTTCGTTCCCTGAGATGAAAAAAACTTAATGCCATTGTCGTAATACGGATTGTGCGATGCACTGATGACGATACCGGCCTGCGCCCTGAAAGTACGCGTCAGATAAGCGATGCCAGGGGTTGGCATGGGCCCGACGAGCTGTATATCGACCCCGGCCGCAGCAAGCCCAGCCTCCAACGCCGATTCAAACATATAGCCTGAAATGCGTGTATCTTTGCCAATCAAAATAGGCTGCCTGGCTTTTCCGGAAAAAACACGGCCTGTCGCCCAGCCCAGTTTAAGTACAAAATCCGGCGTAATGGGATATTGACCCACCTGACCTCTGATTCCATCCGTACCAAAATACTTTTTCTTCATCGCAACTCCCTTAGATTGTGACGTCGTCCCGCTAGGAGGCTGTCCGAGAATAGCGATCGTAACGAGGGCAAGAGACTGATTGAGTCAGATTTTTCGATCATTTGAGGCAAATAGTGGGCCTATTTAACGACAAATCCGCCGGGAGCGGATTTGGACCGCTGAAAGCGACCCCGAAGGGGTGATATACAGGGGTGTATTTCATCAAAATGATCGGAAAATCTGGCCAATCAGGCTTATCCACAGTAGATCAGTCTATTCTCGGACAGCCTCCTAGTTGCAGCCGGCAAAGCAAAAAGGCATAAAGCGCTTTTGCGCACTTTATGCCTTCCTGTTAGCGCTCAATCAACACTGACGCCCCCCAGCACCCCAAACCGGGACCGAGATGGTTGTTGAGCTTTATCGCCTTAGTGCTGCTCCGCAGGTCCGCCGATCGGCTTGTCCTGACCAGCTTTTGCATCCGGCGAAGCGTCGGCGACCGGTACGCCCGCAGAAGGCGGCGTGCTGTCTTCCCAATCTTTCGGCGGACTGACCTTCTTCCCTGCCATCAGCTCATCGAGCTGGCGGTGATCGATTGTTTCGTATTTGATCAGCGCATCAGCCATATTGTGCAAAATATTCATGTGTTCCTTCAGGACGCGTTCGGCACGTTCATAATTCCGATCGATAACAGAACGAATCTCTTCGTCGATCAAGTGAGCAGTCTCCTCTGAGACCGATTTATGCTGGGTTACCGAACGACCGAGGAATACTTCACCCTCCTCCTCGCTGTAAGCCAAAGGACCGAGGCGCTCCGACAATCCCCATTTCGTCACCATGTTCCTGGCGATTTCAGTGGCACGCTCGATATCATTGGAGGCGCCTGTCGTCACTTTTTCAGGCCCGAAGATAATCGCTTCCGCCAAACGGCCGCCGTACAGGCTGGAAATCTGGCTTTCCAGCTTCTGCTTGCTTGCGCTGTATTGATCCTCCTCCGGCAGAAACATCGTGACACCCAACGCGCGACCGCGGGGCATGATGCTCACCTTATAGACCGGGTCATGCTCAGGCACCAGACGGCCGACAATGGCATGGCCGGCTTCATGGTAGGCCGTGAGCTTCTTGTCATCATCACTCATCACCATGGACTTTCTCTCGGTACCCATAATGATCTTATCCTTGGCTTTCTCAAGGTCGCTCATATCGACCAGACGCTTGTTTGAGCGCGCGGCAAAAAGTGCAGCTTCATTGATAAGATTGGCCAGATCCGCGCCGGTAAATCCAGGCGTGCCTCGCGCAATGTATTTGACTTCAACATCATCGGCAAGAGGCACTTTTTTTATGTGCACCTTGAGAATCTGCTCTCTGCCCCGGATATCAGGCAGGCCGACAGTGACCTGGCGATCGAAACGCCCAGGACGCAGCAACGCCGGATCCAGCACATCGGGACGGTTGGTTGCGGCAATCACGATGACCCCCTCGTTTCCTTCGAAGCCATCCATTTCAACCAGCAGCTGATTGAGGGTCTGCTCACGTTCATCATGTCCTCCACCCAAACCAGCGCCTCTGTGACGCCCGACCGCATCGATTTCATCGATGAAAATGATGCATGGCGCATGCTTTTTCGCCTGCTCGAACATATCCCGAACCCGGGAGGCGCCAACCCCAACGAACATCTCGACAAAATCCGAACCGGAAATGGTGAAGAAAGGCACTTTCGCTTCGCCGGCAATGGCGCGCGCCAGCAAAGTCTTGCCGGTGCCGGGAGGACCGACCATCAGTGCACCGCGCGGAATCTTGCCGCCCAGCTTCTGGAATTTGCCAGGATCCTTAAGAAAGTCCACCATCTCGGCGACTTCTTCCTTCGCCTCTTCGACACCGGCGACGTCGGCAAAGGTGACTTTTATCTGATCTTCCTCCAGCAGCCGCGCTTTGCTTTTACCGAAAGACATCGCTCCCCTGCCCCCTGCGCCGCCTTGCATCTGTCGCATGAAGAATATCCAAACCGCAATCAACAGCAACATAGGAAACCAAGAGATAAAAATCTGCATCAGCAAAGATTGCGATTCCGGTGGTCGCGCCTTGATCTCGACGCCATTTGCGAGCAAATCATCGATCAAATGCGGATCGCCGGGACTATAGGTGGAAAAGCGCTCGCCCGTCTGCATGGTGCCTTTGATCGCCGGGCCGTCAATCTTGACCTCCTGCACCTGTCCCGCTTTAACAGCCGCGATGAACTGAGAATAGGACAGTGACGCATCCGTGGAGGTGCGTGAACCGAAATTATTAAAAACGGACATCAGCACCGCCGCAATGATGACCCACAAAATGATATTCTTTAGCATATCGTTCAATGTCGAACTCCTAACCGAGTATTCTCAGTTGATTTAAAAACACAGCAATTATATCAGGCTTTTCTCAAGCCAGCCGATTCTTCGTCTCTAGGAGGCTGTCCGAGAATAGCGATTGTAGCGAGGTCGGGCCGCAGCAGATCAGTCTTTTCTCGGACAGCCTCTTAGAATCGTGCTGCCTTCGATTTATCATTGTGACAAGCTCGATTCTCAAACGTTCCTGACTTGGTTGAATTGGGGGCCTGTCAACCAGGTTTAAATCCCTTGGCCAAAAGATAGATCTCACGGCTCCTGTCACGTGATGCCTTCGGTTTCCTGATGACAACTTTTTCGAAACTTTCTCTTGCCTGCCGCTGAAACGCCTCGAACCCGCTGCCGTGAAACAATTTGACGAGGAAGACTCCACCATCGGCAAGCACCGTTTGTGCAGCATCAAAACCCAGGTCGGCCAGATATAGTGCGCGCGGCTGATCGACCGCCCGCGTGCCACTCATATTGGGTGCCATATCCGACAACACCACATCCATTTTTTTTTCTCCCAGAAGGTCGGTCAGCTCCCTGAACACCGCTTCGTCACACAGGTCGCCGGCGATAGCCTTCACCCCGGGAATCGGCTCCATGGGCAAAATATCCAATGCTACGACAGCGCCCCGTCGCCCAACCGCCTGCGTCGCGTACTGGGACCAGGCACCCGGCGCGGCACCGAGGTCCAGAACTCGCATGCCCGTTCGCAAAAAACCGTCCCGCTCGTTCATCTCTTTCAATTTGAAGACGGCGCGCGAACGAAAACCGAGCGCCCGGGCCTGCCGGACGTACTCATCATGAAAATGTTCATTCAACCAGCGCCCGCTGCTTTTACTGCGCGCCATCACTCATCCGAATCTGCAACTTTCCTGTACAATGAACGTTCAACAGGTCAATCGACTCATCATGACACCGAACGAGAAAAAACAGCTTCGGGCGAAAGCCCATTCCTTAAAAGCCGTCGTCATGATTGGCCAGGTGGGAATCACAGATGCGGTTCTCGCCGAGATCGATCATGCACTGGAACATCATGAACTGATCAAAGTACGTGTCCGCACGACCGACCGCGAAAAACGAAAACAACATATCATGGATATCTGCTCGCACACTGACTCGAAATGCATTCAATCCATAGGCCAGATTGCAGCGCTTTACCGAAAAAACCCGGACAAACACTGATAGGAGATCGCCGCGCGGTCCAGCGAAGCAGCTATTCGTATCGGACAGCGAGTATTTCGAACTCCTTTTTTCCACCCGGCGCTTCCACCTCTGCGACATCCTCTTCTTCTTTTCCGATCAAAGCCCGCGCGATGGGCGATGCGACGGATATGCGCCCTTCCTTGATATCGGCCTCGTCTTCGCCCACGATCTGATAGGTCACCCTGTTTTCAGTGTCGAGGTCCTCCAGCTCCACGGTTGCTCCGAACACAACTTTTCCACCTGCATTCAACTTGGTAACATCGATAATCTGGGCGTTGGCCAGTTTGCTTTCGATTTCCGCGATACGCCCCTCGGTAAAACTCTGCTGCTCACGGGCAGCATGATATTCCGCATTTTCCTTCAAATCCCCGTGTTCGCGCGCCGTCGCAATCGCCTCGATGATGCGCGGACGAACGGTGTTTTTCAACTCGTTCAATTCTGCACGCAATTTTTCCGCTCCCCTAACAGTGAGAGGTACCTTATTCATAATCAAACTCCACTATCAAACTCTTTTCCTTATCAATCTGAGTCTTCCATACCATGATGCAAATCCTGCAGACAGCTGACCGATTCGCGGCTCAACCTTCCCAAAGCGAAACAGGTCGCGCGCGCGCCGGCAAGCGTGGTCGTATAACTGATCCGCTGCCGCAAAGCGGCACGGCGTATGGTATACGAATCCGAAATCGCTTTTCTGCCGTCCGTCGTATTGATAATCAATTGAATCGCCTCTCCCTTTATCATATCGACGATATGCGGTCGGCCTTCATTCACTTTGTTGACAACAGCGCATTCGATGGCCGATTCATTCAATACCTTCGCCGTTCCCCGGGTGGCGGCGAGGTCAAAGCCCTGTTCGCGCAGTAGCCTCGCAATCGGTATCAGTCTGGACTTGTCCGCATCGCGAACACTGATCACTATTTTGCCGCCATTATGACCCAGTTCGACACCCGCGGCCTGCTGCGCTTTCGCATAGGCCGCAGCAAACGTCTTGCCGACACCCATCACCTCGCCGGTCGACTTCATCTCCGGCCCTAGAAGCGTATCGACGCCGGGGAATTTGATGAACGGAAACACCGCCTCCTTGACTGAATAATAATCGGGAATACGTTCTTTGGTAACCCCTTGCTCCCTCAACGAACGTCCAACCATACAGCGCGCGGCAATCTTCGCCAGCGGATAACCCGTCGCCTTTGACACGAAAGGCACCGTCCTGGATGCCCTTGGGTTCACTTCCAGAATATAGGCCGCATCCCCCTGAATCGCAAATTGCGTATTCATCAGCCCCACCACTCCCAGGGATTTCGCGAGCAGCCGAACCTGCTCTCGCAACTGATCCTGAATGTCTTCACTGAGGTCATAAGGCGGAATAGAGCACGCCGAATCCCCGGAATGCACCCCGGCCTGCTCGATATGTTCCATGACCCCGCCGATCAGCACATCCTTGCCGTCACACAACGCGTCGACGTCCATTTCGATCGCGTCATCGAGAAACCGGTCCAGCAGGACCGGCGACTCGTTCGACACATTGACCGCTTCCTGCATATATCGCTGCAGCTCCTGTTCGTTGAAAACGATTTCCATCGCCCGACCGCCGAGCACATAGGATGGCCGCACGACCAAAGGATAGCCCAGCACGCACGCGCACTCGATCGCTTCATCAGCCGACCGCACTGTTCTGTTCGGCGGCTGCCGTATATCGAGGCGCTCGATCAATTGCTGAAACCGTTCGCGATCTTCCGCCAGGTCGATCGAATCGGGCGAGGTGCCGACAATCGGCGCACCGGCCGCCTGCAACGCATTCGCCAGTTTCAACGGCGTCTGCCCGCCATATTGAACGATCACGCCTTTCGGCTGTTCCAGCTCGATAATGTCCAGAACATTTTCCAGCGTCAGCGGCTCGAAATAGAGCCGGTCCGAAGTATCGAAGTCGGTCGAAACCGTTTCCGGATTGCAGTTGATCATGATGGTTTCGTAACCATCCTCACGCAGCGCCATGGCGGCATGGACACAACAGTAGTCGAACTCGATCCCCTGCCCAATTCGGTTCGGACCGCCGCCCAGAACGATGATTTTATCCCGGCTGGTCGGCTCCGCCTCGCACTCCTCTTCATAAGTCGAGTACATATAGGCAGTACTGGAAGCAAACTCGCCGGCACAAGAGTCGATCCGTTTATAGACCGGTCGGATGCCGTGTTGCTGACGCAGGCTGCGGAACTCCTGTTCCGAGACGCCCATCAGCGTCGCCAATCTGGAGTCGGAGAAACCTTTCCGCTTGAGCGCATAGATCTCTTCCGGTGAGAGCGCGTTCAAAGGCTTCCCGGCAAGAGCGTACTCTTCATTCACAAGGTCCTCGATCTGTGCCAGGAACCAGCGGTCGATCTTACAGGCATCGAACACATCCTCGACACCGAGCCCCAAACGAAACGCATCCGCGACATAAAAAATCCGATCGGAGCCCGGATTAGCCAGCTCGCACCGCACGATGTCCTGTGCATCGGCAGCCCGCCGATCGAACTTTTCGACCAGCCCGTCGACACCGGTCTCCAACCCCCGCAGCGCTTTCTGGAACGATTCCTGAAACGTGCGGCCGATCGCCATCACTTCGCCGACCGATTTCATTTGCGTGGTCAGTCGATCGTCCGCCTGGGGAAATTTCTCGAATGCAAAGCGTGGAACCTTGGTGACCACGTAGTCGATGCTCGGCTCGAACGACGCTGGAGTAACGCCGCCTGTGATCTCGTTGCGCAGCTCATCCAGCGTGTAGCCCACCGCCAGCTTGGCAGCCACCTTGGCAATCGGAAAACCGGTCGCTTTGGAAGCCAGTGCCGATGAACGCGACACCCTCGGATTCATTTCGATCACCACCAGACGCCCGTTGTCCGGATCGATGGCGACCTGCACATTGGAGCCACCGGTATCGACGCCGATTTCTCGCAAAACCGCAATCGACACGTTGCGCAAGATCTGATATTCCTTGTCCGTCAGCGTTTGCGCCGGTGCAACGGTAATGGAATCACCGGTGTGCACACCCATCGGATCGAGGTTTTCGATGGAACAGACGATGATGCAATTATCCTTGGCATCGCGCACCACTTCCATCTCGAATTCCTTCCATCCCAGGACCGACTCCTCGATCAGCAGTTCGTCGACCGGCGACAGTTCCAGGCCGCGCTCGCAGATCTCGACGAACTCTTCGCGGTTGTACGCAATGCCGCCGCCGCTGCCGCCGAGCGTGAATGACGGCCGGATGATGGCCGGGTATCCGATCTCATCGAGCACATCCAAGGCTTCGTCCAGACCATGGGCAACGCCCGATTCAGGCACCTCCAAACCGATTTTCCGCATCGCCTTGCGGAACAGGTCACGGTCTTCGGCTTTGGTGATGGCCTCTTTCGAAGCGCCAATCATCTCCACACCAAACCGTTCCAGCACGCCTTCACGATCGAGATCCAGCGCACAGTTCAAGGCCGTCTGTCCTCCCATGGTCGGCAACAGCGCATCAGGCCGTTCTTTTTCGATGATCCGGACGACGGTCTGCCAATCGACCGGTTCGATATAGACAGCATCCGCCGTATCCGGGTCGGTCATGATGGTGGCCGGGTTGGAATTGACCAGGACAACCCGAAACCCCTCCTCGCGCAGCGCCTTGCAGGCCTGGGTCCCGGAATAATCGAATTCGCAAGCCTGGCCGATCACGATCGGACCGGCGCCCAGCAGCAAGATGGAATGAATGTCGGTTCTTTTCGGCATAGTGTGGGGAAGGCAGATTGGAGCGCTGATGCTACTGACTACTGACTTCTGACTGTCGGCTGCCGGGCATCATATCAACGAACCGATCGAACAACGGCTCGACATCGTGCGGGCCCGGACTGGCTTCGGGATGGCCCTGAAATCCGATAGCGGGACAATCCGAACGCTCGATTCCCTGGAGACTGCCGTCAAACAGGGAACGGTGCGTTGCAATCAGATTATCCGGCAGACTCGACTCGTCCACAGCAAATCCATGATTCTGGCTGCTGATCAACACTTTGCCGGAACACAACTCCTGAACCGGATGATTGGACCCATGATGGCCGAATTTCATTTTGACCGTTGTCGCGCCAGAGGCCAAGGCGAGCAATTGATGTCCCAAACAGATCCCGAAAATCGGAATTCCAGTGTTCAGAATGGCTTTGATGGCATCGATCGCATAGGTGCACGGTTCGGGATCACCCGGCCCATTGGAAAGAAAAACGCCGTCGGGATTCAAATCGAGCACCTCGCCAGCCGTCGTGGTTGCAGGGACAACCGTCACGCGGCAGCCGCGATCGGCCAACAGGCGCAAAATATTGCGTTTCACGCCAAAATCATAAGCGACAACATGGCTTTCCGCCGCCGAGATATCACGATACCCCTGACCAAGCCGCCAACCGCCCTGGGTCCACTGATAAGGCTTTGCAACCGTCACTGCCCGGGCCAGGTCCATTCCTTCAAGCCCCGGGAGCTCCTCCGCGGCCGACTGCGCAGTCACCGGATCAAGCGCCTCGTCCGCCATCAAACAGCCACGTTGCGCGCCTCCGTCGCGGAGTATTCGGGTCAGTTTTCGGGTATCGATGCCGGCAATCGCGACAACATCGTGCTTTTTCAGGTAGTCCGTCAAACACTCCTGCTTCCGCCAACTGCTGGCGCGCAACGGGACATCGCGCACAACCAGGCCGCTCGCGTGAACGCCGGCCGATTCCTGATCTTCATCATTGACCCCGACATTGCCGATGTGCGGATAAGTCAGCGTCACGATCTGCCGGGCATAGGAAGGATCGCTCAATATTTCCTGATAGCCCGTCAGCGCTGTATTGAAGACAACTTCGCCGACGGAGCGTCCGTCCGCCCCGATCGAAACACCGTGAAACACGGTACCATCTTCCAGCGCCAGGAGTGCTTTTTTAGCCACGATGCCGCCTCACGGGCAAAAAGAGAGGAACTCGTTCATAAGGGGGGTATTATACCGGATATGACCGCAGCGCTCCGAGTGGTATCGAACGGGAGGCCACCCCGGCCGGATAAACCTGTCGTTCCGCAGGCGATCACTGAAAGGGTTTGAGCCCCAAGACATCCTGCATGTCATACAGGCCCGCGGGTTTTCCCGTCAACCAGAGCGCCGCGCGCACCGCGCCGTTGGCAAAGGTCATGCGGCTTGATGCCTTATGGCCGATCTCCAGCCGTTCGCCGTCGGCCGCGAACATGACTGTGTGTTCACCCACGATATCGCCGGCTCGAATCGTGGAGAATCCGATTGTTTTTCTGTCGCGCTCACCGGTGTGGCCGTAGCGCTCATAAACGCCGCACTCCTTCAAATCGCGGCCAAGCGCTTTCGCGACCACCTCCCCCATGCGTAAAGCGCTTGGCCGCGATTTGA
>Ga0209633_10003318_pt1 | contig 14945 bp, 5 predicted proteins | sample Cruoilmetagenom1_FD_187290 | JGI IMG/M metagenome (GOLD analysis project Ga0209633, IMG submission 187290) | Oil polluted marine microbial communities from Coal Oil Point, Santa Barbara, California, USA - Sample 1 (SPAdes) (version 2) | ecosystem: Environmental > Aquatic > Marine > Oil seeps ... | reverse complement strand
AGGCCGAACCCGGTGAGTTTGGAGAAAAATATACTCAAGCCATAACCGCCAGGGCCAGCGCGGCACCGGAGGCCAAAACTTCCTATAAAGTTCACAAGCTCGATGAGGTCTATACCCCGGCCCAGATCGCCGGTCTAAAAAGTTATGCAGATGATTTTTATTCTAATCACTATATTCGGATTGATCCGGATGATCCTAGAGCATCTCTGGTGTATCGAAATTCGGACAACGTGCTGGTTGGGCGGGAAAAATTTGGCGTCTTTACTCCCTTGGAACAGACCGGCATGACCCCCGATCAGGTTCAGCGCGCCAAGGACATCGTAAAACCAGGGCCAGGTACGCCGGGTTATGTCCCCCCTACGAATCAAGCGGTTAGCACACAACCCGCGCAAGACCAAATTAATACCGAACAGGTAAACCGTTTACCCCTCATCGCACTCATCCTAGGTCTAACGTTAGTGTTGGGTGTTGGAATAGCCATGATGTTGAAACGTAAAAAAACAAAATAGTAAAGCGATGTTAGCGCATGAATAGCAAATAGACCACGACATGAATAGATCATCAAACAAACATGCTGAAACGACAAACAGGTGTGCCTTATACCTGTATTGGCCGTTGTTTGTTATGCGTGGAAATAAGCAGGGTATTACCATGCTATTTATCTTAATCGTGTTTTTTAGCCCGACTAAGGTATTTGCTGTTGCCATACAAGATCCGATTCAGCATTTCTATGATAATTTTGAAATATTTAAAGATGATAAAGTTCTTATATATAAGGTCGATCTAAATGAAGATGGACGCGATGAGATTTTTATTTCAACTAATTCGCCACGAAGAAATAATGCAAAGGCCGGTATAATTTGGGAGCTATACATATCTAAAGATAATGGGTATGTCCATTATAGGGAAACATCAAAGATTGGGGTTGCATTTATTGCGCCGGAAGCTCCTGTAAGACTGCATAATGGGCGTTTGGCAATTACACATTATCACGCGTCCAATGCCAGATCAGGCAGTTTGTTTGCCTATTATTTAGATGGGGACAATGTAGTCAAAAAACAAAAGCTGGGTGAGATAAACGCGGAACCTGGCGAGTATAGAGAAAAAAGCAACAATATAATTAAGACCGAAACAGTTACGGACCAAAATCAAACTGGTTCGAGCGAGTATAAAATCTTCTCTTTGCAGGATATTTATAGTGATTCACAAGTCAAGAAACTCAAAAGTTACCAGGACGATTTTTGGGCAACGCATAGTTTCAGAAATGACCCAGATACTCCTGGTAAACGCCTTGTTTACAGGAAACTTGATGGCGAGTTTGTAGGTTATCTCGTTAGGGGGAAATTTGAACCGACACAAAAAGGAGATGAACGTAAATCTCTAGGGGCAAAAGACCCCACTGTATCAAATTTTCAAACAGACAAGAAACAACCACTCACGCAAACCGGTAAAAAACAGAGTATTAGTAATTCTGGTTTTGTTTTGCTGATGTTTATTATTGGAGTTGTGCTGATAAGAGTAATTTTTATTATAGCGAAGCGTAGGAAAAAGTCTGGTTAGTAAACGATAGTGCGGGTAGAAGAACTGGTTATGATATGAAGGTATCAATAAATAAACATGCTGCAACGGCAAACAGGTGTGTTTCATACCTGTATTGGTCATTGTTTGTTGTGCGTGAAAATAAACAGGGCGTCACCTCGCTATTCATCTTAATCGTGTTTTTTAGCCCGACTGCGGTATTTGCTGTCATCACCCAGGATCCGATGCAGAACTATTTGAAAGATTCACCTCCTTACAAAGAGGATAAACTGATAGTTTACAAAGCCGACTTCAATGAAGACGGCCGGGACGAGGTCTTTATTTCCACTGATTCAAAATATTTGAACAATGCCAAAGCAGGGAGGTCGTGGTCACTCTATATCTCTGTACCGAGTGGCTACATTCGATCATACGAGAAGTCCAAAGTCTCACTAACATTTCATTCACCCAAATCATTGGTGCGGCTTAGCAATGGCCGTTTGGGGATTATTCATTATTTTGCATCTAGTGCCCGAGCTGGGAGCGTGTTGGCTTACTATCTAGATACCGACAATGTGTTGCAATTCCAAAAAATGGGTGAGATCCAGGCTGAACCCGGTGAGTTTGATAAAAAATACAATCAGGCATTAAGTGATAAGGGCAGTACAGTATCAGCGGCTAAGACTACGTTTAAAGTTCGTAAGCTTGAAGAGATCTATACCCTAGCTCAAATCGCCGGTCTGAAAAGTTATAAGGATGATTTTTATTCCAACCACTATATCCGAAAAGATCCTGATGACCGACAAGCTTACTTGGTGTATCGAAAATCAGATAATGTTCTGGTAGGGCGGAAAAAATTTGGCGTCTTTATCCCGCTGGAAAAGACCGAAATGAAATCTGAACAAATTCAACGCGCCCAAAATGCGGTAAAACCGGTGCCAGGTATGCCAGGTTATGTTCCCCCAGTGAATAAAGCTGGAAATGAAAACTCGACCGGTGAGAAGGCAAATGGTGTGTCGGTTATCGCCCTCATCCTCGGCCTGGTGTTAATGCTGGGTGTCGGCCTTGCCGTGATGTTGAAACGCAAGAGGCCGGAATCCTAAAACGATGTTAGGGACATGAATTGCAAATAGAGCACGGTATGGACATAACAATTATCAAATATTCTGAAATGTTAAAAAAGAGGTGTACATTGCATAAGTATTGGCCTTTGTTGTTGGTGTTTTTTTTGACGTCCTGCCAAAAAGAAAAGGGCAAAATTCAACTCACAGCTAATAACGAATGGATGGTTGAGGAGGTCTTGGATCATCTTCGACAATTGAGACAGGATATGGCTGAAGTCAAAAGTGAAGTTAAAACCATGAAGGTCAAACTTTCTGAACTTGATCTTGGTGTGGCGGCTAAGCCTAAGATTGTTTTAAATGATCAAAATGTACTGGGAAGCAAGAAAGCTAAAATTGCAATCGTTGAATTTTCTGATTATGAATGCCCGTTTTGTGCAAGACATGCAAGCAATGTATTTCCGAAAATAAAAAAAGAATTTATTGATACAGGCAAACTGCGGTATAGCATCCGTGATTTTCCATTAGCTTTTCATTCGAATGCCAAGCAAGCATCTGTGGCAGCCCGTTGTGCAGGTAAACAAAACAAATATTGGGCTATGCATAAAAAACTTAGTCATGCAAAAGGTCGTCTCAGTACAGATTATTACAATCAATTTGCCGATGAGTTGAAGTTAAATAAGCCAAAATTTGAGTCTTGCATGAAAGATAAGGAAGTTTTTAAACAAGTTGAATCAGATGTTCGTTATGGTGAACGGGTAGGTGTTAATGGAACCCCTAGGTTTTTTTTGGGTAAGGTCTCTGGGAACACATTAACCCAGGTTAGTGTAATAAATGGTGCGCAAAGTTTTGAGTCATTCAGTAAAGCGATAAAAAGATTGCAGGAATAAATATTATTTAAGGATATTACAATGGTGCAAATACGAACATTAAAGTGCGGCAGAGCTGGTAATTGGCAGGCTAAAGCGTGGTTGCTTGGGCTGTTTTACTTTAGTCTTGTTTTTGCATCCGATGGTTACGCAGCCACTCGTACAGTTATGACCTTAAATGAAAATTGCATTATAAATATTTTAAATCGTACCGTTCAGGCGAACAAGTATGGCAGGTTTGCATTGCCTAACGTCCCGTCTTTTATGGGGCAGGTGCGCGCAAGGGCAACCTGCGTACAGGGCGGCGTCACCGTCTCCGGTCAGACAGACTACTTTTCAGTTGTAAATAATGATGTCGTTGACGTTGGGGAGTTTTACATAGAGGTAGACGATTTAAAAACAATTCCAACCAGGCTTGAAATATTAAACCCATCGCCATTGAATATTTATGAAGTGGGTACACGTTACCAGTTGATGGTGTCAGCGCATTATACTGATGGGAAGACTGAGAATGTGTCTGCTGCTTCGTCGGGAATAAACTATCGATCCAGTAATACCAATGTAGTAACGGTTAGTACGGATGGAATATTAACAGGTGTGTCGTCCGGTTCGGCTTTGGTTGCTGCACGAAAAGACGGTGCTATTGCCGTTATAAATGTGCTTGTTGCTATGTTGGGTGATCGTGATGGTGATGGTCTACCCGATGAGTATGAGCAGTCAATCGGTCTGGACCCATTAGATCCCGTTGACGCATTTGAAGACAAGGATAAGGATGGTCTTTCTGCACTGGAAGAATTTCAGATTGGTTCGGATCCTAATGTAGCAGATACAGATGGTGATGGGATCGAGGATGGTGAAGAAACCATTGCTGGAACTGATGGTTTTATTACCAATCCTTTATTGGTGGATACTGATGGTGATGGACTTTCAGATTTTGTTGAAGTAACCGTAGGTTCGTCTCCTGTTGATAGTACGGATGCAAACTATAAAGACGCTCTGGTTAGTTTGTCCTCAGAACCAAAAACGGTCGATATGACGTTTAATGAGATTGATTCTGAGTCGAGTATTCGATTAAGGGTCTTTGGTTTGCTGATCGATGGTAGTACTGTTGATTTAACCAATACAAATACTGGAACGAGTTATAGTTCAAGCGATCTAAATATCGTTAGCTTTGGTTCAACTGATGGGCAACTGTTCGCCGGTCAGGCAGGCTCTGCAACAGTTACTGTCAGCTCTAAAGGTTTGCAGCTAGATGTACCGGTAACAGTTGAAACTTTTAACCCTGTCGCACTTTCCGCTATTGATATTCCAGGATATGCCAATAATGTTGATATTTCAGGCGATTATGCATATGTCGCGGCGGGTAGCGCGGGTTTGCAGGTGGTTAGTGTATCCAACCATAGTAGCCCATCTATTGTTGGTAGCGTCGATACTCTGGGTGTTGCTATTGATGTTCGTGTTGTGGGGAATTACGCATATATAGCGGATGGGGAAAACGGGCTTGTTATTGTAGACGTGGCCAATCCTGTAAGCCCTGTGATTGTATCTACCTTTGATACTGCAGGGGTTGCGCAGGATATCAAAGTAGATAGACAGGTTGCCTATATTGCCAGTGGCTCCGGCGGCTTGGTTATTGTCGACGTTCGTGACCCAATCAGGCCGCTTGGCAAAGGTCATTTGGAATTTTCAGCGGCCTCTGGTGTGGATGTGGAAGGCAATACTGCAGTCGTGCTATCTGGTTCGTCAATGCATATCGTAGATGTGAGTGATAATTTATCACCGTTCAAATTGAGCAATATTAATATTGGGCAAGTAAAAGATGTCGCACTCAATGGCAATTATGCCCATGTCGCTGCTTACAGTAATGGTTATCGGGTTATCAATATCTCTAACCGGACAAGTCCAGTGCTTGTTGGGGGTGCTGCGCAAATTGCACCTCGTGATGTGGCTTTAACCGAAGGCCTGGCTTTTTATGCAGAGCAGTTATTTCCGAACGTGGTTGCCTATATCAGTATTCGGGATCCTGAAAATCCAATCTTCCAGGGGACTGTTAATTTGTCACCCTTTGGTGATTATGCCGGGACGGGCATTGCGCTGGATGCCAGTTATGTGTATGTGACAGAGGAAAGCTATGTCGTAACCTCTGATTACAAAGCCGATGGCCAGAGTCGTCTTTTCATCGCCCAGTATCGCATGTTAAAAGATACCATGGGTGTAGCGCCAAACATATCTGTGACACAACCAGCTGATAATGAAGTGGTTGTGGAAGGGAGTACTATTACGGTTACAGCAGATGCAGTTGATGATATAGCCGTTGCGGCCGTTTCTTTTTATGTCAATGGTAGCCTTGTTTTTACTGATACCTCAGCACCTTATCAGGTGCCTGTCGTGGTACCAGGTACCATATCAGCGATGTCCGTTCATGCAACAGCAACTGATTTGGGCGGCAACGTAGGTACCTCACAAACCATTAATCTTAGAGTTGAGCCTGATGCGGATGGCGATGGTCTCGGTGACACCGAGGAAGTGGTAAATTATGGAACGGATCCGGCCAATCCGGATAGCGATAGTGATGGTCTGACAGACGGAGATGAAGTCGCTCGAGGGACTAATCCTCGTAACATTGACTCAGACACTGATGGGATTGACGATTTTACGGAAGTAAATCAGGGGACAGATCCTTTAAACCCTGATATTACACCCCCTGTCGTGGCAAGTATTGACCCTGCTGACAGTAGTATCGATATCGCAGAAAATACCGCTGTTATTGTCACGTTCAATGAGCCGTTATCGCCTAAATCTATTACGACCACGAGTTTACAGATATTGGATGACACCGTGCCTGTGGCCGGTACGCTTAAGTTGATCAATGGCAATACGCAGTTGATGTTCACGCCCAATGGCCTGTTGAAAGACTACACGCCTTATGTTGTTAGTCTGCAGCAGGTGCGAGATGAAGCGGGAAACCCCTTAGCCGCAGTATTTACTAGTAGTTTTACCACGGGTAATACTGTTGATACCGAACGTCCGTACTTGGTCGACAGTAATCCTCAGTCGAGCGCGGTTGGTGTGCCGGTCAATGCCACTATCAGCGTAGTGATGAATGAGCCAATTGATCCTGTTACGGTTACAACAGATAGTTTCTATGTCTACGATACAGTACAAAATCAGCGAGTATCAGGCACGGTCTATGTGTCTGGGGATAAAACAGTATTGCAATTTGTCCCTGATGTGGCCTTCCCGGTTGGGCGATACCACTATTTTTATCTTACCACTGCGGTGAAAGACCTGTTTGGTAATTCGATGAGCAATACACGTCGTTACTTTACCACTTCATTTGAAGCGGATGCAGTCGGACCAGAGGTCATTGCAACAACCATCGCAAATGGCCAGGTAGCGGTACCAACAAACGTTATTTTGAAAGTAGGTTTTAATGAGCCGGTCAGTAGTATCTCGCTTTTAGCGGTAACCTTATCTGATTCAAATGGCGATCCCGTTGCCATTGCGAGAACTATTTCCGCCGATCATCGCATAATCTCAATATCACCCAAGCTGCCATTGGTAATAAACAGTTCGTATAGCCTGCTCATTGATGGTGTTGAAGATTTGAGTGGTAACTTCCTGGCATTACCGGTAATTCGCAACTTCGTCACAGGGAGTGCGGCAGATACGACGGCTGGGACAATAGTTAAATACAGCCCGTCGAGCAATGCGACCAACGTACCTACCAATACCCGTATACAGGTAGTGCTCAGTGAATTAGTGGATCCAGTCACCGTGACCAATAGCAGTGTAGTCTTAGTAGCTTATTCCACGGTTAACGCAATCGTTAGTCTTGAGGCAGATGGTCGCACTCTGACATTGACACCAGTTGAACCATTGGTGGCAGGTAAAACCTATAAAATTGCTGCCAGCACTAGAGACTTCATCTATGACCTGGCGGGCAATCAGTTTGGTGGTATATACACCGACTTTACCGTAGGCATGGACAGTGATGTGACTGAGCCAATCGTCTTAAACAGCACCTTAAGCGATGGCATGGCGGGTGTGCCGGTAAATAGCCGTTTGCAATTTGAATTTTCCGAACTCCTGAGCACCACCTGTGTCAACAACAACACCGTGCAATTATTTTCAGGTGCAGACCTGGTGTCAGGCAGCACCAGCTTGGCCAGCGACCAACGCACCCTCATCTTTACCCCGAGTGTGGCGCTGGCGACGGATACCACTTACACCTTGTCCATTAATGGTGTGTGTGACTATGCCGGGAACACCTTCAATGGTTACAGCAGCAGTTTTACCACCGGCAGTGTTGTCAGCGGCGATACCATCCGGCCAACGGTCAATATAAGTCCTGCGAAAGGCAGTCTGGATGTCGATATCAATACCAGCATTGTGTTTAGCTTTGATAAGCCGATTGACCCCACGACACTGGATAACATTCGGATCTCTGGCTCTGACTATTCTAACTATATCATTTTTCCAGGCCGCTATAGTCTGAATGCAGACCAGACCGTCGCCACATTTACATCGACGTATCCCTTGCCGGCAAACCAGCGGGTGGATATATACGGTAACATCTCAGATTTGGCGGGCAATTCTGTGTATGGGGGGGCCATAAGCAATTTTTATACTGCCCTGGCGCTTGACACAACGGCCCCAGCGGTCGAGGCCGTGAGCCCGATTAATGGCGCTATGGATGCAAGCCTGACCCAGCCAGTGGTATTGCGCTTCTCCGAGCCCCTGGATCCCAGCACCGTCAACAATAATAATTTTGCCGTCTTTGCCAATGGTAAGATCATCCGGCCGACGGTCAGCCGTTCCAGTGACAGCCGCACGGTGTGGTTAACGGTATTCCGCTTGCCAGCTAATAGTGTGGTGACGGTATTGGTGACCAGTGATGTGAAGGACCTGGCAGGCAACCCCTTGGCTGACTACGCAAGTATCTTTTCCACCACCACTACGCCCTATTATACCGATCGACCTTCCGTGGTCACCTTCTATCCCGGTAATGGCAGCAGTAATGTCAATGTCGATCGCAGCGTGGTGCTTTATATCAACGAAGTACTGGATCAAGCCAGCATCACCGGTGCCTTACGTGTGTCTCAAAACGGCGTACTGATCGAGGGTACTCAATCGGTGAGCGCCAATGGCCGTGCGATTGAATTTATCCCCAATCAGCCGTTTATCCCTGGCGCCCTGGTGCAGGTGTTCCTGGACAGCACGGCCACCGACCTGGCGGGCAATGCCCTCAACAGCTATTCCGCCTACTTCAAGGTGAGCAATGGCCCGGGCATCAATCTGGCCCTGGTAAGTCAAACACCAAGCGGCACGATCGGCATCAACAACCCAGTGATCGAGGCGCGGTTCAACAAACCGCTGGATGTGGCCACCGTGACCCTGGACAACATTTACCTGTACCAGGGCAGCGCCAAGGTGAGTGCGACATTGAGCCTGATAGGTGACCGAACCATCCGCCTGATACCCGATGCCCCGCTGGATGTCCTGAGCGCTTATTACTACGTGTATTACAACGTGGGGCTCAAGGCCACCGACGGCAGTGATGCCGGCACCACCCGTTATTACTACTTCCGTACCCCGGCGGATGCCCTGGCCGCCGATATTCAATCCCCGGCCGTGACGGCCATGAGCCCGCCACCGGGCGCCAGTGATGTTGCGCTGAATATCAGCAAACAGGTTCGCTTTGATGAGTCGATGAGTGTGGTGGGACTTCAGGAACATTACGCAGGTGAAGCGGCATCCCTCGCCGTGTCCAGTAATAATCAGGAAGTGACCCTCATCCCGCATTCACCCCTGGCGGAAAATACTGCGATCACGGATACAGTTGACGCGGTCTATGACGCGGCCGGCAACGTGGTTGTGAGTACGAGCAGTACGTATCAAACCGGGGCGCGGGTGGATACCACTTCACCTGTGATTGAATATACCGACCCGGTCAGTGGTGCGACAGATGTGCCGGTCAACAGCGTGTTTGTGGTGAAATACAATGAACTGCTTAACCCATTGACGGTTAATAGCAGCAATACGTATCTCTACGATCTGGTGGCCAATGTCCGCGTAGCCGGTACGCTAACGCTGGGGGCGGATGGTCAGACCGTGACCTTTGTGCCTGATGTGGCCCTGGCGGTGGGTCGAAGTTATCGGTTCTATGCTTACTCTGTATACGATCTTAGTGGCAGCTACATAAATCATTCTTTCAATATCACGACAGGCCTGGATGCCGATGTAACGCCGCCGGTGGTGGATGCGGTGACGGTGAGTGATGGCCAGACTGATATACCGACCAACGCCCGTCTGCGCATACGTTTTAGTGAACCGGTCAAGGCCAGCGCCGTGAGCGGCATTAGTCTCATCGATGCCGGTGGCTCTGCGGTACCGTTTAGCACCAGCTTTAGTGGTGACCGGCGTCTGGTCTATCTGGTGCCACGGCAATTACTGGTGGCGAACAGCAGCTACAGCTTGAGTATTGCCGGTGTGGAAGACCTGAGTGGTAATGTGCAGGCCACGGCCGAGGTGCGTAATTTTACTACCGCCAATGGTGTGGACATTGTGGCTGGCAGCATAAGCCGCCACAGTCCTGCAAATGGGGCAACAAATGTGCCGAGCAATGTACACATCCAGGTGTTGCTGAGTGAGTTGGTGGATCCATTAACACTGACGAGCCGGTCAGTGCGACTGCATGACAATGCAGGCCGCGAGGTATCGCACAGTCGTGTGCTGGAGACCGATGGCCGGACGATTACGTTGACGCCGAGTGCACCGTTACTGGCGGGTGAGCGGTATAATGTCTACATAAACTATTTTGCCTATGTGCAAGACCTGTCGGGTAACAACTTCAATGGGAGTAGTATCAATTTTACAGTCGGCCAGGACTACAATGATGCAACAGCGCCAGCAGTCCGTAACATCAGCATTGGCGATGGAGCCATCGGTGTGGCGGTAAACAGCCGCATCCAGGTCGAGTTTGCCGAGCGGCTGAGCAGTCTTTGTGTCAATAGCAGCACAGTACAATTACTGGCCGGTACAGTCGCTGTATCAGGCAGTGTGAGTCTGGCCAGTGATCAGCGTACCATCATCTTCACACCGAGTGCGGCTCTGTCCACGGACGCCACCTACACCCTGAATATTGCCGGTGTGTGTGACTATGCTGGAAATACACTGACTACCTATAGCAGCAGTTTCACCACCGGCAGCGTGGCGAGTGATGACACCACCCGGCCCACGGTCAGTATCACCCCGGTGGATGGCGGTACCGATGTGGATGTCAACACCGGCATTGTTTTCAGCTTTGATGAGCCGATCGACCCGACCACTCTGGATGCGATCAGCATTGATGCCTCCGGCATTGGTGCAGTACCGGGCAGCTATGCCTTGAATGCAGACAACACGGTGGCGACCTTTACGCCAAGCAACCCGTTACCGGCGAGCCGTCGTATCAATATATATAGTTATAACGTCACCGACCTGGCGGGCAATGTCAGCCGAGGCAATTACTCCACCTACTTTGACACCGCCCTCGCACTGGATACGACCGCCCCGGTGGTTGAGACCGTGAGTCCGCTTAACGGTGCGTTGGACATCAGCCGCCGAAGCCCGGTGGTACTACGTTTCTCCGAACCGCTGGATCCCAGCACCGTAAACAACAATCACTTTGTGTTGTACGCCAATGGTTCGATTATTCGTCCAACGGTCAATCGTTCCAGCGACAGCCGTACTGTCTGGTTGTGGCCCAGCAGCGACCTGCCGGCCAACAGCGTGGTGACTGTACTGGCGACCAGTGCGGTGCGCGATTTGGCGGGCAACACCCTGTCGGATTACATCAGCGTATTCAGCACCTCGGCGGCGTATGACGGCAACCGTCCTTCGGTAGTGACCTTCTACCCCGGCAACGGCAGCAGCAATGTGGGTACCAACCGCGGCATCGTGCTCTATACCAACGAAACCCTGGATGAAGCCAGCATCACTAATGCCTTGCGTGTTTCGCAAAATGGTGTGTTGATCGACGGCAATATCAGCGTGAGCGGCAATGGCCGGGCGATTGAATTCACCCCGCTGCAGCCCTTCACGTCAGGTGCCTTAGTACAGGTCTTCCTCGACAGCACGGCGAATGATTTGGCAGGCAACGCCCTGAACAGCTACTCAGCCTACTTCAAAGTGACAACAGGTCCGAGTGCCAATCTGGCCCTGGTGAGCCAGACCCCGAGCGGCACGATCGGCACCAACAATCCGCTGATCGAGCTGCGGTTTAACAAACCGCTGGATGCGGCCACAGTGACATCGGATAACATTTACCTGCGGTACGGTAGTACCACAGTGGCCGCGACAGTGAGTTTGGTGGGTGACCGGACGGTCCGTCTGGTGCCGGCCGCCCCGCTCAGTGCATTGAATACCTGGCACTACGTGTACTACAGCACCGGGTTAAAGGCGACTGATGGCAGTGATACGGGCGCCTTCCGCTCCTATGGTTTCTACACAGGCGCCGCCCTGGTGGCCGACACCCAGGCCCCATCGGTGAGCGGCATGAGCCCACCGAACGGTGTTAGCAATGTGGCGCTGAACATCCAGAAGCTGGTGGTATTTAACGAGTCCATGAGTCCGGTCAGCCTGCAGGCACGTTATGCCGGTGAAGCGGCCAGCCTGGCACTGTCCAGCAACAACCGGATCGTGACCCGAATCCCGCACTCGCCGCTGGCAGAAAACCAGAGCCACACCGATACCGTGGACGGCGTGTATGACCTGGCGGGCAATGTGGCGGCCAGCGCCAGCAGCACCTACCAGACCGGAGTGCGGGTGGATACCGTCAACCCATCAGTATCGTCAACCGACCCGATAAGCAACGCGACAGACGTGCCGACCAACAGCGTCTACATCGTGCGCTACAACGAGCAGTTGAACCCGCTGCATGTTAACAGTGGCACAAACTATCTGTATGACACGCTGGATAATGTGCGGGTACCCGGTACCCTGACCCTGGAGGCCGATGGCCGGACCGTGACCTTTGTGCCGGATGCGGCACTGGCGGTGGGACGGCGGTATTACTTCCGGACTTATGCGGTCGACCTGTCGGGTAATATACGAAACAACCAAAGTCATTACTTCGACACTGGTCTGGCCGCGGATGTGACTGCCCCGACCGTGACCGCCGTGACGGTGGCGGATGGCCAGAGCAACATCCCGACCAATGGCCAGTTCCGGATTCGCTTTAGCGAACCGGTCAAGGCCAATGCCCTGAGTGGCATTAGCCTGACTGGAGGCGAAGGCAACGTGCCTTACAACGCCAGTTTCAGCAGTGACCGGCGTCAGGTATTGTTGGTACCACGGCAATTACTGATGGCGAACAGCAGCTACAGCCTGGGTATTGCCGGTGTGGAAGACCTGAGTGGTAATGTGCAGGCTACGGCCGAGGTGCGTAGCTTCACCACCGCCAGTGGGGTGGACATTGTGGCCGGCAGTGTGAGCCGCCACAGTCCTGCAAATGGGGCAACAAATGTACCGAGCAATGTACGCATCCAGGTGTTGCTGAGTGAGTTGGTGGATCCGTTAACACTGACGAGCCGGTCAGTGCGACTGCATGACAATGCAGGTAACTGGGTGCAACACAGCCGGGTATTGGAAGCGGATGGCCGGACGATTAGCGTGACACCGAGTGCACCATTACTGGCGGGAGAACGTTATTATGTTTACGTTGGCAGTTATCGTTGGTGGGATAGTAGTTACCGGTTGTATGACCTGTCGGGTAATCAACTAAATTACCGGAGTTTCAACTTTACGGTTAATCGCGGTGAGGATCTGATTGCGCCATTGGTCAGTACAGCGACAGTGAGTGATGGCCAAACCGGTGTTCCAACAAATGTCCGTATGCGCATACGCCTTAATGAACCCGTCAATGGCTTAACTCTGGCAGGAATCGGTTTGTTTGACGATTCGTCTAATCCTGTTGCCGTTCGACGCAGTCTGGCGACCGACCAGGTCACGGTTGAGCTCTCCCTGCCAGTAGAATTGACAGCAAATAGTATATATTCCTTGCAGATTGCCGGTGTGCAGGATCTGGCAGCCAACACCATAACAGACCTGAGTCGCTCGTTTACGACAGGTACCGGTGCAGAAACTACGCTTGGTTCCGTCACCTCAACAACACCTGCTCATACAGCGACGGCAGTACCACTTGATACGCCTATACAGATCCAGTTCAGTAAAGCCGCAGATCCGTTTACGGTTAACAGCAACAGCTTCAGGTTCTATGATCAGACAGCCGGGCAGTTCCTGGACGGTAGTCGAAGTCTTAGTCCGGATGGTTTAACACTATCATTTATTCCAGATAGTGTGCTGATAAGTTCACGTCGATATTATTTATACAGCAGCTATTATGGATATTTGTATGATTTGGCCGGTAATCGATTTAACTCAAATAATAGTTACTTCAATACCCAGTAGAACGGGGTTAGAGTAGCAGAAGGTATGCAGGATCATATGCTTAGTGGACAATTAAAAAAGCTTGTTATAGTTGCAGTGATATTGGTGACTGGTTTGGTGATCTGGTCGCAAAGGAGTGTCTTGCAAAGAACACAGCATACTGCCATACCCCTGACCTACCCGGAAGAGCCACCGCCAGTACCTGCCCATCAGCCTCTGACAAAAGACCAAACAGTTCAGTATGAAAACCAGAAGGTCCATTTGGAAAACAAAATGAAAAAACTTATGGAAGAGTTTAATAACAACCTCTCTGACCGTGATGTCCGTGCCAGACTGGAAGCAGAGATGAAAATTCAGAGTGAGGAATACAAAAAAATAATGTTAAAGCTGGGAAAAGATGCCCTTGAGAAAGCGAACAAAGATTCACCATCAAACACAAAGCAATAAATCAAAACTGTACTCCAGTTAATTACAACCAGAAATTTATAGTTCTTGAATATCTCATGGAGTATTCGTAATCCTCTCGTATATATTATCGATATTATTCTAAAAAAACCCTTTTCCGTGAGAAAAGGGTTTTTTTATTTGCCGTTCGTTTGAAGCCCCTGTACTGAGATATCATTATCAACCTAAGATACTAATATTGTTTTAAATGTTATTTCTTTCGTACAGTTTTGAATCCTGGTTGGACAGTGCAATATTACTAACTCGCAATTGATACAGTTTAGCAGGATGGGCATTGCCCCTCGTATGTTTAATTTCTGAGGGTTTAATTCCCCACTGCTTGCAGCGTTCGATCTTTTAGCGAAATGCAGTGAGAGAAATTCTCTAAATACCCCGCCCTTGGGTTGGGATGTTTATTCCTGTATAAATTTATCAATCGGGTCGTTTTGCTTGGCTAGTTCGATTTCTGCTTTGCGACGTAATTCGAGGGTTTCTTTACGTTCTTCCATGCGTTTGTCGTAGGCGCCATCTTTTAACGGAATGCTTTGTTCGCCGAACAGGACCTGTTTGAGCAGTCGGTAGGCAAATTTCAGGCACTCGATGTCATCATCGTTGATGAGTT
>Ga0209633_10003317_pt1 | contig 14946 bp, 12 predicted proteins | sample Cruoilmetagenom1_FD_187290 | JGI IMG/M metagenome (GOLD analysis project Ga0209633, IMG submission 187290) | Oil polluted marine microbial communities from Coal Oil Point, Santa Barbara, California, USA - Sample 1 (SPAdes) (version 2) | ecosystem: Environmental > Aquatic > Marine > Oil seeps ... | reverse complement strand
CATTCCTCTCAATCTTTCCTTCCGAACCATTCATCCCATATTGGACGCGGTGGATAAGCTGTTTCTCAGCCACGCCATCTTCGGCATAGAGACTGCGTCAAAAGAGCCCCTGCCCCACATCGCTCACCGGGCCGGTTTTGGCGGCCTCGTTGAGCTTTGGGAAACCGAAAAGCATCATGAAACTGATGAGGAAAATGTTTGGGAGCCCACTTCCGAGCAATCCATCCGCCTGCCACACATTCGCCTCGCTGAACGCATCGCTACAAAAATCGGCTATTGGCTCGACAATGGTGAAATGCTGGCATCAGAAAACCGCCCCGTCACCCCCGGCGACATCCTTATCCTGCTGCGCAAACGCCAGCCCATGGCGCAACCATTGATCCGCGCGCTTAAAGACAAAGGCATCGCAGTTGCAGGCACTGACCGCATTCGGATCATAGATCAGATCGCCGTGCAGGATCTCATGGCGCTTGGCGATTTCCTCCTCTTGCCCGAGGATGATCTTGCCCTCGCATCCGTGCTGAAAAGCCCGCTCTTTGGTCTCGGTGATGATGATCTTTTTGAACTATGTCCCAAAAGGCGCGGCTCGCTCTGGAGCGTTCTTTTTGAGGTCGGGCGCAAAAACGAACGCTTTACCGAGGCCGCACAGACTTTAGCACGGTGGCGACGTCAGGCCGATTTCTTGCCGCCCTATGAATTCTTTGCCCGTATCCTTGAGCGCGATGGTTGCCGCAAGAAAATGTTGCGCCGTCTGGGCCCCGATTCTGGTGACGCTATAAATGAGTTTCTCAATCTCGCAATTGGATATGATGAGGACGCCCCGCCTTCCATGCAAGGGTTTCTCGATTGGCTGAGGTCCGCCAACCCGGAAGTGCGCCGCGACATGGAGCAGGGCCGCAACGAAGTGCGCGTCATGACTGTCCACGGCGCCAAAGGCCTTGAGGCTCCACTGGTATTTCTGGCCGATACATGTTCATCCATGAGCGGCGGCAATCAAACCGGCGTATCAAAATTGGTGGTTCGGGATTGGGAGGCGGACATTCCGCTCTGGAAAATCAAGGGTGCCAAAAACCATGATCTGGTCGATGAGCAAAAGCAAATTGCCGACCAACGTGAGCGAGAAGAATATTACCGTCTGCTATACGTCGCCATGACCCGGGCAAGGGATCGCCTTTATATTGGTGGTTTCGAGAAAAAACGTGGTCGCGATAAAAACTGCTGGTACGATCTCATCGACGAAAAACTGCGTCCGGGATTTGAGCAAACCACGGACGAAAAGGGCCAGACCATTTGGCGTTCCGCAGTGCCCCAGATTGAACCCCCCATTGAACGGCCCAAAGAACACGACACATATGAAATTGCCGAATTGCCAAACTGGGCATCCATGCGCATTCCATATGTGCCCCAACGGTCAATTCCCATGGCGCCAAGCCAAATAGCCCCCATCGAGATGGAGGCACAGGAATATGACGATCCGGATCTCGTTATGGACGAGGAATTCATTGCCGCTCCAGAAATCATCAGCACTGAAGCACACCCCGTTGTGGATGGTGGAATGTCGGATCAATCCATCGTGTCGCCCCGCATATTAAATGAAGGCTCAAAATTCAAACGTGGCCTCCTGACCCATGCCTTGTTGCAATATCTGCCATTATTCGAAAAAAACGATTGGCAAAGAGCCGCAACCGAATTTGTCAAAGTCAGGGGCATTGATTTGCCCAAAGCCGTTCAGGCCTCAATTGTTGGCGAGACTCTTAACGTTTTGAACGCCCCCTCTTTTGAACAGATTTTTTCCGCCCAAAGCCGCGCCGAGGTAACAATTGCCGCCGAAATCCCGGCCCCCAATGGTTCCGGACCACCGTTGAAAATCACCGGTCAGATAGACCGATTGGCAGACACTGGCGACGCGGTCTATATTGTTGATTATAAAACAAACCGGCCGCCACCAACCGAAATCAGAGATGTGGCTCCAGCCTATTTTCTACAACTGAGCGCCTACCGCTTGGCAATTCGCGAGGTTTACGGCGAGGAAAAACCTATCCATGCTGCCTTGCTTTGGACCCACGGTCCTCATTTAATGGAGATCCCGGCCAGTATTCTTGATGAGTACGAAAAACACCTTTGGAGCGTAGATGGTCACCGCTTGGTCTTGACGGAAGCGGATGGGCTTCCTACCTTCCTTTAGAATCATAACTGGAATCATTTTGCACATCAAAGTCGGTAAAAACCACCGACAGCCTTTGCAGCGAATAGCAGAACAAAATCAGGAGAATTTTCCATGTCTAATGCCACGATCATTTCAGACGCTAATTTCGACGAAGAAGTCCTTAATTCAACGGTCCCCGTTGTGGTTGATTTCTGGGCGGAGTGGTGTGGACCATGTAAAGCCATCGCCCCTGCACTCGATGAAATCGCCGCTGAACTGGATGGACAGGTAAAAGTCGTCAAGCTCAATATTGATGAAAACCAGAACGCACCAATGAAATACGGCGTAAGGGCAATTCCAACTCTGATGGTCTTCAAAAACGGTGAGCTGGCCTCAACTCAGACCGGCGCGCAGCCAAAAAACAAGCTTTCTGACTGGATCAAATCGAGCATCTAATCCAGATAAGGCTATAAAACAATTAACTGCCCCGTTGGGTGGTAACAAAGACGCGGCTCTCACAATCGGGGGCCGCGTTTTTCAGTTTACACAACGGTTCACGCAAGGTTTCCCGCCCTGAGCAGCCAACAAGTATCATTCCGTCGGGTGGTCAGGGCGGGGGAGCTCGTGGGGAGGGTCCAAATCAACAAAGACGCGGCTCTCACAATCGGGGGCCGCGTTTTTCATGAGTGCCCGTTATGCGCTTCCCCGGTGCCTGGCCAAAACGTGACCCGCGAGATAGAGCGACCCACAGATCAATATCCGCCGGGTGGCTGTCGTGCCGTCATGCGTCGCCGCTAGTGCTGCATCAAGCCCATCAACCGCTTGCGACTTAAGCCCTGCCTGCTCCGCTAACTCGGCCAGTTCCTGAGCCGTAAAGCTCTTAATCGTATCTGGAACGGGCAAGGTTATTACTTTATGGGCCAACCCTTCAAAGGCATCAAAAAACGCCCCCGCATCCTTGGTCTTCAGCATCCCGGTTATGAGATATAGCGGCTTTGGCGAACGCTCTTCCATATCCGCCAGCGCGCGCGCCAGAGTTTCTGCCGCCGCTGCATTGTGTCCACCATCAAGCCATAGTTCATCTTCAATGCCAATGAGAGGATTGAGCGCCCCTTGGGAGAGCCTTTCAAGACGAGCGGGCCAAGTCACCGATTGAAGGCCCCGCTCAATATCATTTTCTGAGAAATCAAACCCTTCCAGCCTCAGTGCAGCTGCAATCGCAGCACCGGCATTTTCAATCTGATGCGGACCATTAAGCGCAGGAAGCGGCAGATCAAAGAATATGCCTTCCTCCTGATAGAGCAAACGGCCGTGCTGCTCAAAAGCCTCCCAGTCAGTACCAAATTTAATGAGCGGCGAATTAATCTCATCTGCCCGCTTTTTAATGGCCCCAAGCGCCTCGTCAGATTGGCGCGCCACCACGCATTTGACCCCGGGTTTAAGGATGCCTGCTTTTTCCCATGCTATTTCCTGAATGGTCTGGCCCAGGAACTGAGTGTGATCAGATGACACCGGCATAATGATCGTTAGGGCAGGTTGATCGACAACATTGGTCGCGTCTAACCTACCACCAAGTCCCGTTTCAAGGAGTAATATATCGGCCGGAAATTCGGAATAAGCGAGATAGGCCGCGGCCGTGGTGATTTCAAAAAAGGTAATTGGCTCACCGGCATTCGCAGCTTCCGTGCGAGAGAGAACATCAACAAGCACATCTTCTGCTATTTCCAGCGAAGCCCCCGCCCCATTTGCGAGATGAATGCGTTCATGAAAGCGTACGAGATGGGGGGAGGTAAAGGTGTGAACGCGTTTTCCCGAGGCCTCGAGAATGGCCTTTAGAATAGCTAGAACAGAGCCCTTTCCATTGGTGCCGGCAACATGCACAACGGGCGGAAGCCTGTTCTGCGGATTTCCAAGGGCTGCTAAAAGCCGCTCGATCCGACCCAGTGAAAGATCGATCAGGCTGGGATGCAGTCGCCGGAGGTCGAGGAGGAGTTGTTCGCTACTGGTCATCATAACTCATCTCAAAATTTGTCCGGTCGACGCGCAACCATATGTATTTAGAAAGACCACGTGAGGGAATGCGAAAAATCAAGCGGTTGCTTGGTGCCATTATTTGGATGAATTATCGCCCTTAGGCTCTTCATCATCGCTTTGGAATATATCCAGCTGAGTACCGTCATCGTCACCGTTTTCAGAATTCTCAAAGCGTGAAGGGTCCACCTTTTCGTCATCATCCACGGGCACGGCCTCAACAACCTCATCCGATTTGTCATCAAATGCACTGGCACCTGCAGTCGCAACAAGCGTTTCAGGAACCACATGACCATTGATATTTGCCGCACCATTTGCCGTCTTGGCTGCGGCGTCACCGGTTACGTCTTTAGCAAGTTCCGGCTGCCCCATAAGTATCCGGCACACACGGCTCAATGTTTCGCGCATTTCATGTCGATGAACAACCATATCAATCATGCCATGCTCAAGGAGATATTCGGCGCGCTGGAACCCTTCCGGCAATTGTTCACGGATGGTTTGTTCGATAACACGCGGACCAGCAAAACATATCAGCGCACCCGGTTCCGCAATGTGAATATCGCCGAGCATTGCATATGATGCCGTAACGCCGCCCGTGGTAGGGTCCGTCAGAACCACAACATAAGGTAGTCCTGCTTCGCGCAATTGCTGTACGGCAACTGTCGTGCGCGGCATCTGCATAAGCGATAAAATACCCTCTTGCATACGTGCACCGCCCGATGCTGCAAAAAGGATAAACGGCGCGTGCTTGGCAACAGCCCGCATCATGCCCGTAACAATGGCTTGCCCTGCCGCCATACCAAGCGAGCCGCCCATAAATTTAAAATCCTGAGCCGCAACCACAACAGAGAGCTCATTCAGCCGACCTTCGCCAATCAGCACAGCATCATCGAGTTTGGTGTTTTCCTGAGCCGCCTTGAGGCGGTCGGTATAGCGTTTCTCATCCTTGAAAGAGAGAGGATCAAGCGCCACATCGCTGACCTTGATCTGTTCATACTCGCCGTCATCAAAGATCGCTTTCATCCGGTCACGTGCACCCATGCGCATATGATATTCAGAGCCCGGAACGACGAACTGATTGGCAAGAAGGTCTTTATAAAAAACCATCTGACCACTTGCAGGACATTTCACCCAAAGATTATCCGGCACATCTCTCTTTTTGAGGATGCCCTGAATTTTCGGGCGGACGACGTTATTAATCCAGTTCACTTTATTTACGCTCTCACTTCAAGGGATCAGTTTATTAATTGCAGGGGCTTTATTTTGATGCCAGGTACCGCAATATCCTACACCCGGCCAGACAATATTTCGAATTATATTATGGGCTTATGGTCAAGGATTAGCCAAAACAGCCGTTAGAATATAGATTTACGCATTCCTGACGCCAGACGCAAGCCTACCAACGAGTGAAAAGAGCTCATCTTTCATAACCGCGGTTTCAAGGCCCGCCTCATCAAGATTGCTGGCAATCGTGTTTACCAGCGCCGACCCAACAACAACGCCTTCCGCCAATCCGCCCATCTCCCGGGCCTGCTCGGGCGTTTTTACGCCAAATCCAACAGCCACCGGCAAATCAGTGGACGCCTTGATGCGTGAGACATGTGCCTCAACCGAGCTTATCTCAGGTGCTGCAGTACCGGTTATTCCAGTGATCGAGACGTAATAAACGAATCCGCTGGTATTATTGAGCACTGCAGGTAATCGCTTATCATCAGTCGTCGGAGTTGCCAGACGGATAAAACTGATGCCTCTTTCCATGGCCGGAATGCAGAGCTCCTCGTCTTCTTCAGGTGGCAGATCAACAATGATAAGACCGTCAACACCCGCCTCTTTCGCTTCATCGAGAAAACGTGGCCCAGGGTAAACATAGATCGGGTTATAATAGCCCATCAGAACAATCGGCGTTTCATTATCAGTTTCCCGAAATTCGCGTACCATCTGAAGCGTCTTCTTCATGTTCTGACCAGCCTTGAGTGCCCGCTGGGACGAGGCCTGAATGGCCGGACCATCCGCCATTGGGTCGGAAAAGGGCATACCAAGCTCAATCACATCCGCACCCGCTTCCGGCAAACCGAAGAGCATATCACGCGATGCCGCATAATTGGGATCCCCCGCCGTGATAAACGTCACCAATGCGGGCCGACCCTGCTCCTTGGTCAATGCAAAGCGCTTTGCCAACCGTGAGCTCTCCAAAGCCGAATTATTAATTTTACTGTTCACCGCTATATAACCTCAAAAAAATACGATCAAATCTTCATGCAGAATAAATTGCAAGCCAAGCCTATATATCCATGTTGAGATGCTCAGCCACGGCAAAAATATCCTTGTCGCCGCGTCCGCATAAATTCATGACCAGAAGCTCATCCGCTTTCATTTTGGGCGCCAGTTTTGAAACGTAAGCCAAGGCGTGCGAAGGTTCGAGTGCCGGAATAATGCCCTCCAGGCGCGTGCAAAGCTTAAAGGCGTCAAGCGCCTCTGTGTCCGTAGCAGACACATAATTTACCCGGCCCGTTTCCTTGAGCCAGGAATGCTCAGGTCCAATACCGGGATAATCAAGCCCGGCCGAAATCGAATAGCCGTCTTTGATCTGCCCGTCCTCATCCTGCAAAAGATATGTGCGGTTGCCGTGCAGCACACCTGGCGAACCGGCGTTAAGAGAGGCACAATGCTCATCCGTGTCTATCCCGCGACCAGCAGCTTCAACCCCAAAAATATTGACACTCGGATCGTCAAGGAAAGGATGGAAAAGACCTATCGCATTTGACCCGCCACCAATACATGCGACCAGCGCGTCAGGCAGTCGCCCTTCGGCTTCATGCATTTGAACCCGCACTTCATCGCCAATTACAGACTGAAAATCGCGGACCATGGCCGGATAGGGATGTGGCCCCGCCGCAGTCCCGATAATGTAGAAAGTATCTTCCACATTGGTCACCCAGTCCCGAAGCGCTTCATTCATGGCGTCCTTGAGGGTACCCGTTCCCGCCGTGACAGGCACGATTTCCGCCCCCAGAAGCCGCATGCGAAAGACGTTTGGTTTTTGCCGCTCAATGTCCAGCGCACCCATATAGACCACACAGGGCAGGCCAAACCGGGCCGCCACGGTCGCCACAGCCACGCCGTGCTGCCCGGCACCCGTCTCGGCAATTATCCGTCCCTTACCCATCCGTCGGGCAAGCTGAATCTGACCAAGGCAATTATTGATTTTGTGCGAGCCCGTATGATTAAGCTCGTCGCGCTTAAAATAAACCTTGGCCCCCATATCGTCACCAGCACCACTATCCCGCGCCAAATCGCGGCAATGTTCGGTTATCCGTTCGGCAAAATAGAGCGGACTTGGACGGCCACCATAATGGGTCATCAGATGGGTCAACTCTGCCTGGAACCCCTCATCATTTTTCGCCACATCATAAGCTTCCTCAAGCTCCAGGATCAGCGGCATCAGGGTTTCGGCGACAAATCGCCCGCCAAAGATACCAAACCGGCCTTTGCCATCTGGACCATTGCGGAAACTGTTCGGCGTATTTTCAATATTTTCTGACATAAACTTAAAGCTTGTTCCAACTAACCAAGCGGCGCATGCGCGGCCGCAACGAATTCTCTAATCAGCCCACCGTCCTTGCACCCCGGTTGGCTCTCAACAGCAGATGAAACATCTACCGATGCAGCACCCGACTGTTCAAGTGCGGTTGCCACGTTTTGCGCATTGAGGCCACCCGCCAGCATAAATGGACGCTTGAGCACATTTTTCACCAGATGCCAGTCAAAAGCTTTCCCCGAACCACCGGGCAGGACATGTTGTGGATCATCAGAAAGCTTTGTATCGAATAAAATGAGATCTGCAACATCTTCGTAAAGTCGCGCACTTTGCGCATCATCAGCATTTCTGACGCCAATTGCCTTAATGACCGGCAGTCCGGTCATTTTTCGCACCCGTCCCACCATTTCCGGGCTCTCATCTCCATGCATCTGGATCATATCCGGTTTAACGCGCGCACACACCGTCTCAATGAGTTCATCAGACCCGTTCACAAAAAGGGCCACCATCTTGATGCGATCACCACCATGTTGCGTCAGCCGTGCTGCCTGCTCCATGGATACATCACGCACGCTACGTGGCTCAAACACAAGTCCCCCATATGCAGCTCCCGCATCAATTGCCACATCGAGCATTTCGGTGCTCACAAGGCCACATATTTTAACGTCAATTTCCATGGATAAGAACGACAGTGTTTTATGGAGCAACCAGTTTAAAGGAGCAGCCAGTTTAAAGGAGCAACCAGTTTAAAGGAGAAATTAGAGGTTGAGAGCGCATATTCCAGCCCCCGTCACGCCACCCCCTATTTCACCATCAACTCGACGAAGTTGATGCCAGTTGCGCCTGATGCTGCAAATCGCGTTCACGGGTCAGGCGATCAGCTTCCGAGCGCCAACGATTGGATTCTTTCGTCCGCGCCCGCGCCGTGCGACGCCATTTTGCCTGGGTGAACCAGGTCGCAACACCGCCCAGAACAACGCCCAGAACAAGCCCGCCAAGCAGCAAAATAAAGAGCGGAATATCGATAAAGAGGGCTGGGTGTTCATTGTTGAAGGGGTCAAGGACCAATCGAACAACCTGCCGGTTTGCCACCGACAGGGTGACGGTCGCAATAACCGCAACCAACGTCAGCACCGTCCATAAAAACTTGGATATCACAACTATTCTCCGGCCTGATATTTAAGCCCCAGGCACTTCTCAAAATTGACCATGGCCGACAATGCGCCCTTAATGCTCGGACGGATCATCCGGGTTCAGGCGTTCTCTAAGTTCTTTGCCGGTTTTAAAAAACGGTACAAATTTCTCAGCAACCTCAACAGGTTCCCCCGTACGAGGATTGCGTCCAACCCGCGCGTCGCGTTTTCTCACCGTAAACGTACCAAAACCGCGCAGCTCAACCCGGTCCCCACGCGACAGTGCCAGAACGATTTCTTCGAAAATCACATTTACGATCTCTTCGACCTCTTTAAATGAAAGGTGCTGATTTGCATTTGCAATTTTCTGGACCATTTCAGACTTGATCATGTATATACGCCTCCCCAAGCACAATTGATCTATAAGTTATTTTTTTGAAGGGTGCCAAACCGAGAGCAAACCGTCAAGGCTCAGCCCTGATAGCTTGCCATCAAGCGCGCGAATAAGCCCTGATTTACCAAATTCACTCGCCCCGACCCCTAAAATTCCAAGCATTGCTTTTCCTAAAATGCCAAGCCCCGGTGTCGTTGCCGGCTTCCGCTCGATAACCTTGGTATCCGCCTTGATGCCGTGTTTACTCTCCAGCCACTTCAGCGCTTCACGCTCGCCGCCAATTGCATCCACCAATTTATAGTTAAGTGCCTGGCGACCGGAATATATACGCCCTTCCACAAGGCCCGGAACCGTGGCAGGCAAAAGCTTCCGCCGCTCTTTGACAAGCCCGAGAAACCACGTCTGCGAATCCATCACCATCTCCTCGGTAACCAGACGGCTCGCCTCGTCCAGTGGCTGAAATGGAGAAGGCGTCGCTTTCAGCGGTCCGCTCTTGACCGTATTCATTTTAACGCCGACCTTGCCAAGCAGCTCATGAACTTCAGTCCATTGAAATATTACACCGACAGAACCCGTGATGCTGTTGCCCCTCGCAACAATATGATCAGAGGCCAGGCCGACAATATAGGCCGCAGACGCTGCCACAGTTCCAAACACCGCAACGACAGGCTTTTTCTCAGACACCCTGCGGATGGCCTCAAAAAGGGCCTCACCACCGGTTGTCGTACCGCCCGGACTGTTGACGTCAAGCAGAACTGCGCGAACGTTTTTATCGTCAGCAATAGATTCAAAGAGTGCGAGTTGTTTTCGGTTCTCGGTAATGATGCCCTTGATCGGGATGCGCGCAACATGCGATCCGCGGGCAAAATCCGGGGCCATATTGCTTGTGCTTGAGATCAGTCCAATAATCGCGATCACAGCGATAACAAATGCAATTGCGCGCCAGAACGTAACGCGCCGTCTCATGCGTCTACGGTCAATAAGAACTTCTGCTTCAAGGGACATAAAAAACCACGCAAACTAACTGAGATAAAATCGGATTTAATCAGGCTCATATCAGCAAGACCCGAATATGGTCAAACCGCATATGAATATCCACTATATATCAGGTACTATACACCAGAACTCAAGGGCTAAACCTCAAACTTCATGGGTCCCTAACCCATCATCAAGCACCGACTATGGAACAGTGCTTATAAAACGCCAAATATATGGCAATACGGGCGCAATGATCTCTTAAAACCATTGCGCCCGCTAAATAATCGACGTGTCGAATTATTATTTGTCGTCGCCGTCAGCTGATTCAGCATCTTCTTCTGGCGTATCGGTTTTCCCTTGCAGGGCCGCACCAAGGATATCTCCAAGTGAAGCGCCTGAATCTGTTGAGCCAAACTGCGCAACAGCTTCCTTCTCTTCAACGATTTGCAGCGCCTTGATGGAAAGCAACACACGACGTGACCGGCTATCAACCGAAACAACCGCCGCATCCAGCTTGTCACCAACCGAGAACCGCTCGGGCCGCTGCTCGGAACGGTCACGAGAAAGATCAGCACGTCTGATGAACGCGGTCGTCTCAGAATCAGAGATCTGAACTTCGATACCACCGTCCTGCACATCGATAACTTCACAAGTTACAGCTTCATTTCTCTTCAGCCCGGCAACATCCTTAAACGGATCGCCATCAAGCTGCTTGATGCCAAGTGAGATACGTTCTTTGTCAGAATCCACTTCCAGAACAACTGCTTTGACTTCATCGCCCTTGTTGTACTCAGCCAAAGCTTCTTCACCCGGACGGTTCCAGTCAAGATCGGAAAGATGGACCATGCCATCAACACCATCTTCAAGTCCGATAAACATGCCAAACTCGGTGATGTTGCGAATAACGCCGTTAACTTCCGTACCTTTAGGATAAAGAGATGCGAACGATGTCCATGGATTATCCATTGTCTGCTTGAGACCAAGCGAAATACGACGCTTCTGAGGATCAATATCAAGAACCTGAATTTCCACTTCCTGACTGGTCGCAACCAGTTTTCCAGGGTGGATGTTTTTCTTCGTCCAGCTCATCTCGGAAACGTGGATAAGCCCCTCAACACCTGATTCAAGTTCAACGAATGCACCAAAATCAGCAATGTTAGAGACAGTGCCCTTGACGCGCGATCCAACCGGGAAGCGCTCTTCAATGCCTGTCCATGGATCAGACTCGAGCTGTTTCATACCGAGACTGATGCGTTGCGTATCTGGATTGATCCGAATGATCTGCACTTTGACAGTATCGCCAACAGTGACAATCTCGCTTGGGTGATTAACCCGGCGCCATGCCATGTCAGTAACATGCAACAGACCATCAATGCCGCCAAGATCGATAAACGCACCATAATCAGTGATGTTTTTAACCAGACCTTCGATCACCTGACCGTCTTCAAGCTTGCCAACGATTTCCGAACGCTGCTCAGCCCTTGTTTCTTCAAGAATAGCGCGACGTGAAACAACAATATTGCCCCGGCGCTTGTCCATTTTAAGAACGCGGAAAGGTTGCGGTGTATTCATCAGAGGGCCGATATCGCGGATCGGACGGATATCCACCTGTGAACCAGGCAAAAATGCAATCGCTCCATCGAGATCGACAGTGAAACCGCCTTTAACCCGATTAAAGATCACGCCTTCGACTTTTTCGTCGGCTTCAAACAGTTTCTCGAGATTATCCCAGCTCTCTTCCCGGCGCGCCTTGTCACGACTAAGGACAGCTTCACCCATCGCGTTTTCAATACGCTCAAGATAAACGTCGACTTCGTCGCCAACATTGATATCTGCTTTCTGACCAGCAAGTGCAAATTCTCTGAGCGGAACCCGTCCCTCAGTTTTCAGCCCTACATCAACAACGGCCAGATCTTTCTCAATTGCAATTACCTTGCCTTTGACAACGGCGCCTTCAAGAAAAACATCTCCGCCACCGCCGCTTTCTTCAAGCATTGCGGCAAAATCTTCAGTTGTTGGGTTAAGCCCTGATCCGGCTTCGGGGGCGTTCAAATCGCTCATTAATACTCCAGTTGCAGCATGGTGCTGCGCATTCAGTTAGTGTGTCAATCCAACCATAAGCCCTTCACCGCACTATGAAGGTTATTCCCATGGCTTAATATCCAATATGGCGACCATCACATCCTTATAACGATACATTAAATGGCCTCGTTACTTAATCTCGGGCAATGCATCGGATCTGTGACGGAACACCGGTTTAAAAAGCACAAATAGGGCACGTAAGACCAACGCATAGCGAAGATCTCCCACACCCTTATTGGCCGTTAATATCGCGAATGATCGCGAGTGCGGCATTTAGTGCAGTTTCTATATCTAAATTTGTCGTTTCAAGCAAGTGCGCATCGAGTGCAATAGAAAGTGGAGCCACCTTTCGGTCGCGGTCTCTTTCATCCCGAAGCTCGATATCACGCAAGACATCTTCAAACGAGATCTCCGGATCTTTCAAGACAAGCTCCATATGGCGTCTTTTCGCACGCTCCTTCGGCGTTGCTGTAACAAATATTTTCACAGGCGCGTCCGGGCATACAACCGTCCCGATGTCCCTGCCATCAAGCACGGCGCCAGGAGGTTTTTTGGCAAATGCCCGCTGAAAATCGAGGAGTGCGGCCCGCGCAGCAATATTTTTAGCAACAATAGATGCCGCCCCTCCAACACCCGGCTTCCTTAAGTCACTGTCGTCAAACCTGGTAACATCAAGATTTTGCGCCGCCATCGCTCCAAGCTCTTCATCCTCAAGGTCTTCATCCCGCGTCATCATGTCATAAGCAAGTGCGCGATATAAAAGCCCCGTATCGAGATAGTGAAATCCGAATGTTTTCGCGATGCGTCGTCCCAATGTTCCTTTGCCGGAAGCCGCCGGCCCGTCAATTGCAATTATCATGGTTCGTTTCCTAGCCTGGTATGAATTCTGCTCCAAGATCGCCCATCAGTGTCTCAAACTCGGGAAAGCTCGTAGCGATCATTCGTCTGTCATCAATTATTACGGGCTTTTCTGATACAAGTCCGAGCACCAGAAAAGACATGGCGATCCGATGATCCATTTCAGTTGCGATCATCCCGCCGCCCGGCACCGATGCGGCACCACTAACAATCAGGTCGTCACCATCGATACGCGCCTCAATGCCGCTCGCTTTAAGGCCCGCAAGAGTGCTTGCCAGCCGGTCGCTTTCCTTGACCCTGAGCTCATCCAGTCCCCGCATAATTGTTTCGCCCTCAGCCATAGATGCGATGACCGAGAGGATAGGATATTCATCAATCATGCTCGCAGCCCGGGAGGCGGGCACTTCAACGCCTTTGAGAGGGAAGTATGAAGCCGAAATATCAGCGACCTCTTCACCAGCCATTTCGATCTCATTTTCAAATCTGATATCTGCACCCATTTCGATCAAAGTCTGAAAAAGTCCGGTTCGAAGTGGATTGCAAAGCACATTGCGCACCGTGATTTGTGAGCCGGGTACCATAAGTGCTGCCGCAATCGGAAAGGCCGCAGAGCTTGGATCACCCGGCACGGTGATCGGACGACCCGTCAGTTCCTGGCGGCCATCAAGCGAAATAAGCCGCCCTTCAGGACCGTCTTCAACGGATACATGCCCTCCCATATGGCGAAGCATGCGCTCGGTGTGATCGCGTGTATGCGTCGGCTCCATCACGCGGGTCTCTCCAGCCGCGTGCAGACCAGCCAATAATATCGCGGATTTAACCTGGGCAGATGCGACCGGCAATCTATACTCGATAGGCAAGAGATTCCCGGTACCACGGACATCAAGCGGGAGGCGGTAGCCTGTATCCGCAGCACTCGCATCGGAAATTTGCAGGCCCATCTCAATAAGCGGTTTGATCACGCGCCCCATTGGCCTTTTGCGCAGTGACGCATCACCGTCAAGCGTTGCGGTTATTTCATGCCCCGCGATCACCCCCATCAGAAGTCGTGCAGACGTTCCCGAATTGCCAAAGTCAAGCGCGAGCGTGTCGCCCGAGTTCCCGCCATCATCAAGACCTAATCCTCCGACACCGCGCCCGAGCACAATCCATTGATCATCAACCTTGGACACTTCCGCACCAAGTTGCGAGACCACGCGCGCAGTCGCCAAAACATCCTCCGCCTCCAGGAGGCCGTCAATGGCGGTCCTGCCGTTGGCCAATGCTCCCAATATCAGAGCCCGATGAGAAATTGATTTATCACCCGGGACCTCGATATTTCCCTGAAGTGATGTGGCCCGCTTGGCCGTCAATGAATGTGCCATTAATCTGGTCTTGGGTTCTTTTCTGGAATAATCGGAGCTAAAACGCCAAAGTTCCCGCAAAGCGGTCGCCATGTCACGGTTTGTCCCTTATGGTAACTTTTTCGACAAAATAGGTAACCCTGATTTCAGCTGATGTAAATTGCTCTTTGACATGTGCCCCCGTCTCATGGCAATGGAGAGCGAAATTCATCAAATCCCGAGAGAACGAAATGTCTGACAAAGAAAAGCGCGGAACCAAACGCACTTGCCAGGAATGCGAAGCGCGGTTTTACGATTTGAACAATACGCCCATCACCTGCCCCATGTGCGGTGTTGTATTCAAACTCGACGAGCCCGAAGCTGAACCCGTCGTTGAGAAGAAGCCCGAGCCGGTAGTTAAACCCGCAGCGGTGGTAGCTGAAACAGCAGACGACGCAGACGAT
>Ga0209633_10003314_pt1 | contig 14954 bp, 13 predicted proteins | sample Cruoilmetagenom1_FD_187290 | JGI IMG/M metagenome (GOLD analysis project Ga0209633, IMG submission 187290) | Oil polluted marine microbial communities from Coal Oil Point, Santa Barbara, California, USA - Sample 1 (SPAdes) (version 2) | ecosystem: Environmental > Aquatic > Marine > Oil seeps ... | reverse complement strand
ATCAAGTTGGACTGCGGCTAGAAAATTCCAGTTTCGTTAAGGTAAAAGTTCTGAGCGTTTCGCAAAATGCCGATATTGCCATTTTGAAAAGCGATTGGAAACGCCCGCCGCTCGCTCAAGATTTTGTCACAAAACGGCAAATCGGCGAACGCAGTTTTTTTCTGGGTTTCCCGCAAGGAAACCCTGGCGAAGCGGCAGGCAAATTGCTTGGCCGCAGGCGCATGGTCATCAGAGGCCGCTACAGAACTAGCGAGCCCATTTTAGCGTGGGTAGAAATTGGGCGCACGCGCGGACTTAAAGGATCGCTCGGCGGTCTATCGGGCGGCCCTGCCTTTGACGCGGACGGCGAAGTTATCGGCCTGGTTAGCGCCGAAAGTCCGCGGCGCGGGCGCATATATACCGTATCGCCCAAAACGCTTTCAAACGCAGTTGGCCGGCAAGCCCGCGCGCCAAAAGCAGACGCCATTACCATGAGCAATTACGGGGCCCGTGCAGACAAATACCGCCGCTCCCGCCGCATAGCCCAAGTGGCCTGCATTGTGAACTAGGCGGAGCAGTTGCGAAGATTGAGAAACAGGCGCAAACCAACCATCCTCATTGTTTTGTTCGTACTTGCGTTAGCCGCTATCGACAGGTTTGCAAATCCCATCCATGTGCCATGGAAACCGCTTGACCCTGACGCGCCCATAGGGCTGGCGACAGGCTCAAAGATCACCATGATTGCGCTGGGGCCTAGCCGTAAGTGCCTGAGCAAATTAGCAGATGCGGACTTGCTGGAGTTTACGCAAGCGCCGCCTAAGAACGGCCCTGATGTGTGCGGGTGGAAAATAGCGGCAACCATGACCGAAGCAGGCGGCGTCACTTTTCGGCCGCGCCAAGTCACTAGTCAATGCTCCGTGACCCTCGCGGGCTATATTTGGCTAAGGCATGTCGACGAAGCAGCGCGCAAACGTCTTGGCTCTGGACTTAAAAAAGTTCACCACGCGGGCACATATTCCTGCCGCCGCCAGCGCGGAAACAGCTCGGGCGCATGGAGCGAACATGCCTATGGCAATGCATGGGACATTACGGGGTTCGAGCTATTGGACGGGCGCGTCATTTCCGTTTTGAAAGATTGGGATAAAGGCACAACAAAAGAAAGCAAAGCGCGTACGAAATTTTTGCGCGATGCGCGCGGCTCTGCGTGCCGTTTGTTTCGGGTCGTGCTTACACCCAATTATAACGACGCTCACAAAGACCATTTTCATCTCGACCAAGGGCCTAGCTTGTCCTGCCGCTAAGAACAGCCTATAAGATATTACAGGGAAAAATTTATGCATATTATCGGACTAATTATTGCCATTGCCAGCGCTATATTCTGGGTGAGCCGCGCCGCGCGCGGGGCTAAGGATATAACCGATGTGGCGTCAGGCATCAAAAACATGCCGCGCAAATATAAGTTCAAGAAAAAATCTACCCAGCGCGGCATGGACCTGATCGATCACCCCGTCGAAGCGGCCGCTATTTTGATGGTATGCACCGCACGGCTTTCAGATTATAGCGAAAGCCATGACGGTCTTTTATCCGAAGCAGCCCAAAGCCGTATCATCAAACTTCTACAGGCCCATATGCAAATGAGCGCCCATGAAGCGGACGAGCTTGTCACTCAAATGCGCTGGACAGTTAAAGATTTAATTCAGCCTGATACAGCGCTAGCGCCTATGACAAATATTGTTACGGCTAGCACCAATCGCGCCGAGCTTGAGGATCTGTCTGACATGCTGCGTAAAATTTCACATACGGGCGGTGAGGCCAACGGGCCCCAGCGCGCCTTTATCGAACGCTTTCGCGAACGCGCAGGACTGGCAGCCGGCAATGACCCACATTAGTGATGAAAAGCGACCTTGAAACATGAAAATATTAGCCGCCATTTTTGGCATTTTCCTGACCGCCTGCGCGGGCGAAAAAATGGCGCTGCACGAAGCTGTCACGAATAATGCCGTGGCCTATCATGCGCCGTCCCAAACCATTTATAGCTTTGCGGGCCTTGGGGCGGGCAAGACATGGCAGGATGTTCACGCTAAGGCCTATGAATGCACGCAAAAAGCCAACGCCTGCTTATTCAGAGATCCGCTGCCCGACGGCATAGGCCGCCTTGCCGCGACCGCGCAAACCATTGGCGACCGGGTTTATATCTTTGGCGGGTACAGCGTCGCCAAAGATGGGAGCGAGACGTCAACACCCCAGGTTTGGGCGTACGATCTCAATACCCAATCCTATAGCCGCAAAGCTGATATGCCTGTGCCCGTGGATGACAGTGTGTCGCTGACCTATCAGGGGCGCTATATCTATCTGGTATCGGGCTGGCACAAGGATGATAATGTGGTCAATGTGCAGATGTATGACAGCCAAACTGACCAATGGTTTCCCGCCAGTGATTGGCCCGGCGTGCCCGTGTTTGGTCATGCGGGCGGTATTGTCGGCGGCGTGATGACCATATGCGACGGGGTACAAATTATTCCGCCAAAAACTGAAAACGCACGCCGCACATTTGAAACGATATCGGCGTGTTGGCGCGGCGATATTGATGAAGCTAGCCCCCAAAACATCACTTGGCGAAAACTGCCGCAGCTTCCTGGCCAAGGCCTTTACCGCATGGCCGCGACGGGCTGGCCCGCGCAGAATACGATCATCTTCGCGGGCGGGTCCGACAATGCATATAACTATAATGGTATCGGATATAACAAAATACCAAGTGAGCCGAGCAAGCATGTGTGGGGCTATGACATTGCCGCAGATGAGTATGTTCTGTTCAAAGACAAACCCAAAGCCACAATGGATCACCGCACGCTTATCCATCTTGGCGGCAATGAGTTCATGACTCTCGGCGGCATGGGCGAAGAGCAAACGGTTTTGAAAAGCGCGGATAGTTTTAAAGCCAAAAAGACTTCAAATTAAGCCCCACCAAGCCAGCCGCCAAGTGGGTGAATTGTAGCGCGCGCGGTTAGCCCAGCTTTCACATAAGGATCGTTTTTAATCCAGTCATTGATGCAGTTAATGCAATTGGCTTCTACGACCAAGAGCGAGCCCAGCATCGTGTCGTTCGCGTCATTCATCCATGGCCCTGCCCCAATTATTTTAACTTTTTCGTGGCCCTTTACATAGGAAATATGCTCGTCACGATTAGCTTTGCGAATACTAACGCTATCATCTTTGTCTTGTGTGTATATCATAAATTTCATTGTTCTGTCTCCACTTTGCGGGCCCGTCCTAGCAAGCCAGCGATAGCATCATCTACGCTGACGCTGCCGTCCAATATGGCAGCCACCGCTTCACATATGGGCATTTCAACACCGGCTTTCGCCGCTAGTTTTTGCAAGACGGGGGCTGTAGCCACGCCCTCCGTGACAGCGCTGCGCGTGCCCATAATCTCTTCAAGACTTATCCCCTGCCCCAGCGCCAATCCGCAAGACATATTGCGCGACTGCTCAGAGCTACATGTCAGCACCAAATCACCCAGCCCGCTCAGGCCCGACAGTGTATCACGCTGCGCGCCCAATGCCGTGCCAAGCCTCGTCATTTCCGCAAAACCACGTGCAATCAATGACGCATGCGCCGATTTACCAAGCCCCTTGCCCAGCACCATACCGCAGGCAATCGCCAACACATTTTTCACCGCGCCGCCAATTTCTGCGCCTAACAAATCATCACTTAAATACGGGCGAAATGAAGGCGAGGCGATGGCATCTCCCAATGCTTCGCCTAGCGCTTTGTCTTCTACGGCGAGTGTCACCGCCGTTGGCAAGCCCTTGACCACGTCGGCTGCAAAGCTTGGCCCCGACAAAACGGCAGGCACGGCATTTGGCAACACATCTGCCAAAACCTCGGTCATAAAACTCACGCTGCTAAGCTCGATACCCTTTGAACATAACATTACAGGCAGGCCCGCGCGTGCATGAGGCGCAAAGCTTGTGAGCGTGCGGCGCATATGCTGCGCAGGCGCAACCGCGAGAACTGCGTCCACGTCCGCGAGCGCTGCGAAGTCAGAACTGGCCTTTAAGGATGGGCTTAGTTTGACACCTGGTAAAAACATTGTGTTTTCATGCTTGCTATTGATCGCTTGCGCGCACTCGTCTTCAAATGCCCATAAGATAACATCGCGGCCCGCAATTGCCAAAGCTTGCGCGAGCGCTGTCCCCCAAGCGCCGCCGCCTATGACTCCAAATTTTTGAAACTCTGTCATGATTTAGGCCCTTTTCTACCTGACCCGCTCGCGGGATTATTGCGCGCGCTTTTTTCGTCGAGCGGCCAGCGCGGACGCGCTTTAACGGCAAGATCATCCACTTGCCCTGCGGCTAGTTTCTCTGCGCCAACAAGCGCTATCATCGCTGCATTATCCGTACAGTAAATGAGCGGCGGCGCAAACAAGGTAAAACCCTTGTCATTGCAAAGCGTCTCTAGCCCCGCTCGGATACACGTATTGGCCGCCACGCCGCCCGCCACAACGAAGCGTAAATCACCGCTATTTTGTTCCATGAACATCTCCATAGCCCGCGCCGTGCGGTCAGTGATAACATCGGTCACAGCAGCTTGAAAACTGGCCGCGAGATCGGCTTTGTTTTGCGCGCAAACATTGCTAAAGCCTGCAAAGGCGCGCGCTGCCGCCGTCTTTAGTCCCGCAAATGAAAAGTCCGCATGAGGTTTACCTTTAAATGGGCGTGGTAAGGACACGGCTTTTGGGTTGCCAAAGGCCGCCATGCGCTCAAGTGCAGGCCCGCCCGGAAACCCAAGGTTCATTATTTTTGCGGTTTTATCAAAGGCTTCGCCCGCCGCGTCATCTACCGTGCTGCCAAGCCGCGTATAATCACCAAGACCATTTACGGACAGAAGCTGTGTGTGTCCGCCTGATACCAGCAATAATAAATAGGGAAATGGACAGCTTTCCGTCAGGCGCGGCGATAAGGCATGGCCCTCTAAATGGTTGACGCCAATGAGCGGAATATCCAGCGATAATGCAAGGCCTTTGGCACACATAAGCCCCGTAATTACCCCGCCGATAAGCCCAGGCCCTGCCGTGGCCGCTACGGCGTCCAGATCTGAAAATTCGAGCCCTGCGTCTTGCACCGCCTGCAAGGTTAGCCCTTCTATTTTTTGCATATGGGCCCGCGCTGCAATTTCGGGAACAACCCCGCCATAGGGCGCATGGTCTTCGTTTTGACTATCGATGATCGATGACAGCACATCTATGTTACCGTCCGCGCTGCGCACAATCACAGATGCCGCCGTCTCGTCGCAAGAGGACTCGAGCCCTAATACGGTCATAGCTTGCGGTACGCCCAACGATGTCACAGCCTTATTCATCCCCTGCATTTACCGTTTCGTTTAGCGTTAGGCAATGACTGATATGGAAGACATGTGCACTGCTAAATCAAACGGATTACGTCTTGAAGCCGCGCGCGGCGGCGCGTAGACTTATAGGCCAAGGAGCAAATGGCATGAGCGATGATATTCCAGAAAATGAAAACAATGACGAGCATGAAGACCGTCCTGATTTCAATTCTGTCCTCCACGCAGATGAAGATGGTTCACCATCAAGCCCGCGCGGCATTAGCCGCTCTTCAGCCGTCTTACTTTTTTTATTGGCCAGTGCCTTTGGCGGCGCTATAGGCTGGCTGGGCCCAAGCTTGCTAGGCGGCAAGACCGAAATGGTGAGCGCGGAACGTTTCGACGCCCTATCAGCGCGCCTTAGCGGTCAAGAAACGGCAGTTTCGGCCCTGCAAGACGCTCAAACCAAACAGGCCGCGCGTCTTCGCCTCGTGACAAACGCCCAAAAAGAAATGGGCGCGGCTATCGCAGCAATCCCTCAAAACTTGGGCGTAGATATAGAGGCAACAAATACTGATACTACTGAGGTAGTACCCAGTCAGGACATAGCAGACATTACCCAAAGATTGGCTAAACTCGAAGCAGGACAAGCACTCGCGCAAACGGGGGACCCCTTAAACATACCCGATACCAGCGCGCTCACAGACCGCTTGGCCATAATCGACACATTGCAAGAAACGACTGCGGCCCTCTCGCAAGACACTAAAGCGTTGGATATGCGCGTTGGCGCGCTTGAAGACAGTGTGGAACGGGTCAACACCGAATTGAAAAACCAAGCAGAGACAGCCGCGCTGACAACCCAAAACCCGCAGGCGCGCGCCGCGCTTATTGCCTCATTCCCTCTACGCGCCCTTGAAGACGCCGCCGCTGCGCAAACAGCAAAACCGAAGAAGGGTTTCATAGCCCAAAGTCTGGGCCGCCATGTTAAAGTCATAGATAGCCAAGACCCGCTCTTGACCATCAAAGCCGCACAAGACAAACTGGCGGCGGGGGATATTACGGGCGCCGTGGCCACACTGGATACACTTGATCCAGCCATCAGCGGCGCGGCGCAAGACTGGATACGCAAGGCGCGCAGCCTTGATACTCAATAAGGACGAACCCCTATGGCCCGATATCTAATTCTACCGCTTATGCTTTTGCTAGCCTTAGCTGGGCTTTTGTTTTGGGTTGGCAATGATCCCAAGGTCACAATACAGGCGCTGGAGTACAAGCCGCTTGAGCTAAGCTTGCAAATTATCATTCTTGGACTTGTGGGTTTTGTCGCCGCCATTATTGGTCTGTGGTCACTCATGATATGGATGTGGAACTTACCAAGGCGCATGAAAACTGGATTTGGCCGCAAACGTGCAGGCCACGGCCTTGACGCGATAGAACAGGCTATGCTGGCAAGCGAATCTGGTGACAATGCTGGCGCGCTAAAAAAAGCAAAGCGAGCTCACGATCTGCTTGGCCGGCCTGCGCTCACGGGGATTATCAACGCCAAAACCGCCGAAGCTGCGGGCGAGACCGAGCAAGCATCCACGTTTTACACGGACATGCTCGACGATCCCAAAACCGAGCTGGCGGGGCGCAGAGGCCTGACGCGCCTTTCCAAAGATCAGGGCGATATTACCGCCCTGACCACTATGGCTAAAACCGCTTATGACGGCGGTAAGGGCCCGCGCTGGGCGTTTGACGAGCTGCTTGACGCGCAAATTACAGGCGCGGATTGGGATGGCGCGCTGGAAACATTAGCGCAAAGCGAAAAACGTAAAATCTTGGACCGCGACCAAACTAGGCGTACGCGCGCCGCCCTTTTGGCAGCCAAAGCCTCGGGCCTAGAGCACGCGGGCGCTATTGAAGATGCCGTTGATACGGCGCGCAGAGCGGCAGAACTATCGCCAGGGTTTGCACCTGCCAGCGCACTTGCTGCGCGGCTTCTTTCAAAAAATGGCCAAGTAAAAACAGCTGCGTATTTATTGGAAAAAGCCTGGGGCCAAGCCCCTCATCCCGCCCTTGCTATTGCCTACCTTGATTTATATGCGGGCGAGAGCGAAAAACTGCGTGATAAGAAAGTAAAAACACTAATCAAGGCAAACCCAAATCACCGCGAGAGCTCTATCTTGCTGGCGCAGCAAGCTCTTGATAAAAAAGACGGAGTTGGCACTTTGCAAGCCTTGGGCACGCTTTTGCGCGCAGAAGAACCTTCGGCGCGACTATGTAGTCTGGGCGGCGCGGCGGAAGAGCTTCTTGGTAATGATATTGATGCCCGCGCGTGGCAAATTCGCGCCGCCAGCGCCCCGCGCGAAGCGGACTGGTCTGACCTTGACCCTGATGGCAGTGATTTTAATTATACCCAAAAAGATTGGCAGCGCCTCGTCGCCACTTATGGCAAAACCGGAACTCTCATCCATCCACGCCTTGAAGCCAACAAACGAAGGCGGGCCGTTATTGCTGCTAAAGATTTGCCCGCCCCTAGCGTGCAATCAAATGCCGCTACGTCTCAAACTATTCGTGACACGCCACCGCCAAATCCTGACGATCCAGGCGTTAAAATCGATGATAATAGCGCACAAGATTTATCACAGCGCCTAGACAATCTTTTGGACCCTACGGACGACACTCCTTAAAACAAACACACATTACTGTGGTTTTAGCATGGACCACGCATATAAATAACAGACAACATACATTCCTATTTTAGCATTCTGACTTCACGTTGCGGCAATGGCATTTCAATGCCATTTTGTTTGAGTGCACGCCAAACGATGAAATTTAAATCAGACGTGAATTTATTCTCGCCATCATCAATCCCATCAGCCCAAAATTCTATGGCAAATTTTATGCCGCTCTCGCCAAATTCACGGAGTTCAAGGTCGGGTTTTTCTGGTGCCTGCAACACCTGAGGATGCTTGGAAATAGCCGGGATGAGTATGCCTTCCAGCGTATCAACATCCGTATTATAAGCAACGCTGAAATACACTTCATAGCGCTGGCGCGGATCTTTGTGTGTCCAGTTTTCGTAAGCGGATTCGATGAACGTATTATTGGGCACCATAATATCTTTACCGTCCGTGGTTTCTACGGTGGCTGAGCGCATATTCATTGCCTCCACATAACCTTCTTGACCGTCTGGCAGCACAACATAGTCACCAATTTTTAAGGTGCGATCTAGGAGCAAAATCATACCAGAGATAAAGTTGGCCGCAATGCCCTGCATACCAAAACCAATACCAAGCATAAGCGGCGCGCCCAGCACCATCAGCGATGTCATAGGAATACCCGCAATGCCCATAAGCAATATAAGCAGCGCCGCAAAAATCATCATTTCGAAAATTTTGGCAAATAACTCGCGCGTAGGGCCATCAATACTGTCTTGAGACCGGATAGCTTCTTTGCCTTTATTGTTGGAAATACGGCCAATCCAAAACAAAATACCGCCAAAAATCAGAAGGTTCATAATCGACCAAGCTGGAATTTTGATATTGCCGAGTTCTAAAATCGCATCTTCAACCATGAATTTTTGAAAATTGTCATACCAGCCAAACACTTTTAGAACTGCGATTGGAATGGTGATCCAAATGACCAATTTTTGTACAATCGGGTGCACGACGAACCGCTTAATTGCCGTGTACAGCAAGAAAACAACCGCGAGCCCTTGCGCTATTTTCACCAGCCAATCTTGCCCGAGCATAGGCACATTTTTTAACACGGGAGACACGATGGCAAAAATAGCAATCAGTAGCGCTGGAAACACGAGGTCTCTTAGCTGCCAGCCAATTTTTTTAAGCCGCAACAGTTTGCCGTCTTGCGGATTTTCTCGCAAAAAATCGACGCGGCTATGCAGTTTTTTCGTAAGGTAACGCGCCAAATAATAACCAAGCCCCACCGCCGCCACCATGGCCAAGAACGCAGCGCTGGTCAGCCAGCTTAAAATTTTATTCAAAACCTTCATGACCGACGCTTTGAGCGCATCTACATCCAGCGGCATCTTGCTTTTTTGCTCAGCCTCTTCAGCGGTTTTTGCAGGCGTCCCAACAAGGGCGTCAGAATTTTCGCGCTGCATAACAGCGGTGCTAATCGCTTGATCTGCCGTTTTTCTGGCGTCCACAGCAGCCGCAAAATGTGCGGGGTCACCCGTTTTTAACGCCGCTTCCATCGCCAGATCAGCGGCCTTGCGCGCTGCAACAGCCGTGTCATAGGCGCTAGGCGGGACGGCCATTTCTTGAGGCACAGATGGCTCTTCTATTGGCGGCGTTTTATCGGTTGTTTCAGGCGGTGTCTCTGCTTGCGTTTGGGTTTGCTCTTGCGGGTCAGGTTTAGCATCCGTTTGCGCCAAAGCCGCTTGCGAAGCAAATAGCAAACAACACAGAGTAAAAAGCCCGGCCAGCGCGACCCTTAATGACAATTCAAATTTCATAATACCGCTCACCACTATAACCTGCCCCGAATTTGCGAAAACTAAGCTTTAGGCTAGCTTTTGTAAACACTTTTACGCTATGCGGTGCAGGTACTAATTATTGGAAACATAAAATTCATGACCAAACATCCTAAAACAAGACGCGAGGAGATAACACAGTGAGTGACCGGGAAATAAAGAAAGTTGTCCTCGCCTATTCAGGTGGCCTTGACACATCAATTATTCTTAAATGGCTTCAAGAAGAAAAAGGCTGCGAAGTTGTCACCTTTACGGCTGATCTTGGCCAAGGCGAAGAACTGGAGCCCGCGCGGCGTAAAGCCGAAGCCTGCGGCGTCAAAGAAATTTTCATTGATGACCTTCGTGAAGAGTTCGTGCGCGATTTTGTCTTTCCAATGTTTCGCGCCAATGCGCTTTATGAAGGGCTGTATTTGCTGGGCACGTCCATCGCGAGGCCGCTCATCTCTAAACGCCAGATCGAAATCGCGCGCATGGTCGGCGCAGACGCCGTTTGTCACGGCGCGACGGGCAAAGGCAATGACCAAGTCCGGTTTGAGCTTGCCTATTACGCGCTCGACCCAGACATAAAAGTCATCGCGCCCTGGCGTGAGTGGGATTTGAACTCGCGCACAAAACTGATTGAATACGCTGAAAAACACGGCATTGAAATCGCCACCGACAAACGCGGCGAAGCGCCGTTTTCGGTTGACGCTAATTTGCTGCACACCTCATCTGAAGGTAAAGCGCTGGAAGACCCAAATGTCGAAGCGCCTGAATATGTTTATCAGCGCACGGTCTCGCCCGAAGCCGCGCCCGACGAAGCTACTTATATTGAGGTTGGGTTTGAGCGCGGCGACGCGGTCTCTATTGATGGCGTTGCCATGAGCCCCGCCACCATCTTGACTAAGCTTAACGAGCTCGGCGGCGCTAATGGCATTGGCCGTCTTGATCTACTCGAGAACCGCTATGTAGGCATGAAATCACGCGGCATTTATGAAACGCCAGGCGGCACGGTCTTGCTCATGGCTCACCGAGGCATTGAGCAAATCACTATGGACAAAGGCGCTATGCATCTCAAGGACGAGCTGATGCCAAAATATGCCGAGCTGGTTTACAACGGCTATTGGTACAGCCCCGAGCGCGAAATGCTGCAAGCTGCCATCGACAAATCCCAAGAACTGGTCGACGGCACTGTGCGCCTCAAACTTTATAAAGGCAGCGTGACTATCGTAGGCCGTACCTCGCCTTATTCTTTATATTCCCAAGAGCATGTGACATTTGAAGAAGACGACGTATACGACCAAGCTGACGCGGGTGGTTTCATAAAAATCAATGCCCTTCGCCTGCGCCTGCTTAAAGCCCGCGACCAAAAAGCGGGACGGAACGATTGATCAATATGTGACATCACAAATTACAGCGCCGCTATAATAACTGCTTGACCGACTTTGCGCATAAGTTATTTATGCGCAAACTTAGTGGAACGAGGCTCCCATGGACATGTCTAAAATTTCGGTTGGTGAAAACCCACCCTTTGATATTAATGTTATTATCGAAGTCCCACTGGGCGGCGAACCCATCAAATACGAAATGGACAAAGCCAGCGGCGCCATGTTTGTTGACCGGTTTTTGTATACCGCTATGCGCTACCCATGCAATTACGGCTTTATTCCGCATACGCTGTCAGATGATGGCGACCCTACGGACGTGCTTGTCGTTGGCAAACGCGCGCTAATGCCAGGCTGCGTTGTGCGGGCACGCCCCGTTGGTGTTTTACTTATGGAGGACGAGGCCGGGTTTGACGAAAAAATCGTGGCCGTGCCCCACTCTAAGCTCACCCCATTTTATGACCAAGTTAAAACTTACAAAGACTTACCCGAAGTGTTGCAGCAGCGTATCCCACACTTTTTTGAGCACTACAAAGACCTAGAAAAAGACAAATGGGTCAAGATCAAAGGCTGGGCAGGCTGTGAAAAAGCAGGCGAGATGATTGAGGCCGCAATTAAAGCTTATTAGGCGCGATTAACGCCGGCCATACCCTAATGGGTTAAGCGCGGCGTAAGCAGGTCGAACCCAATTTTTTCAAATGCGTCTTTAAGCTTACTAGCTGAGTCAGCATCAAAATACATGGCCTCTTCCGTCGCACAATTTTTCACCACTCTTTTTGCTTCATGGTCGGCTATTTCATAAGAAACAGAATAAATTTCTATTTGATCCTGTTTTATTTTTTCGCACATTTTTACTGTAGCTTTGTCAGCAGCAACCCGATCAGCATCCGTATGATAAATGCCGTCCTTAGATAGCGTGTTGGCGCCATCAGTCATGAAAATAACAATGTTTCTGACGGGTTTTCCACGAGGCGGGGTACCCACAGCCGTTAATGGGGCGCGTTTATCAAGAGTGCGCCACCCCCACATCAAGCCTGAGGGCAGATATGTATTGTCATTGGCAGTAATCGCTTTGATGTCAGATCGAATTAAATTCAAATCGCGTGTCATCTCGCGAAGCGGCTGATTACAGTCAACATCACTAACGTTGATACTTGGATCCGAGTCAAAAATACCAGGAATTTTTTTACCAGGCCGATACTCGACTTTTTCGCTCCAGCCGCTATTCCGAGACCCTACACAGCCCTTCCATGTATGCAGTATTGGCGGTGGCGTGGTGCAAACTTCAACTGGGGTCCCATAAACATTGTCACAGCCATAGCTAGACCCTGCTGGCCGCCCTGCGTAACCACCACATGGATAGGACACGCCATCATTCGTACATGTCCCCGGTGGCGATGGAGGAATTGCTGGATACGGTCTCATCCCGCAATTAGTTTGGCCAGTGATTGGTGCAACCATAGAACAAGATTGTGGAAACGTTTCTGTCCAATCAGGAGCTACATCAATCCAATTGGCATTTCTGTTGCCCACGCCAACATTTACATATTGCGAAAACGGCACAACTGACATTTGTAATTTGTCCGTATCGTGCTCATCAAGAATATCGACCAGGTTAAGCGCTGCTGTTTTCATAGACGGAAGGCGCGAATTATAATTCATTGACCCAGTCACATCGAGCACCAAAGTTACATTCGTATAGGTTTGAACGCCCATGAGCGATTCAGATACCACATCTATGCTGGCTTCTTTATTGCCAAATAGCCCCATAATAACGGTATCATATGACCCACTCACATGCACCTGAATGCGGTCTTTACCGTTAAGCGTCACTGTTGTGACCAGATTGGCATTGCCTAAATTATTGGCAAGAACACTGGTTTTAGCAACCTCAAGCAAATCAGCGTGTTCAGTTTTACCAGACCTTGCGGCTGCTAGTACCGCAGCGTCAGCAAAGTTTTGAAAACTGCTACGTTTGGACGCGATAGTATTAAAATCAATCGCCGCGCCAATACCCGCAAGCAACGTCATAGCGCCCACCGCAAACATGACCGCCACTTGGCCACTCGTATTCTTCAAATATCGTTTGAACATAACTACGCCTACCTTTCCCACATTTAGCTTTCCAAGGTTAGTAACAAAATTACGTTAAAGGCATGTGTGCGCCTATGGTAAATTATTGGTGAAGTAGCTCGCTCATAAGCGCCTTTACCTCGGCGCTTTGCCACTCGACAGGGCCAGGAATGCGCGCAATTTCACGGCCAGACGCGTCGTAAAAGACACTTATGGGAAGCCCGCTAACGCCAAGTTTGCCAGACATGCCAAGTGACGGGTCATGGTAAAACTTCAAATTCGTAAATTCGTGGGTCGCGTAAAAACTTTCGCCGTCAACCGCTTCTATATCCATATTAACTGCAACGACTTCAAATTGATCACCTCCATACGCGCCCTGGAATTGCTCAAGGCTTGGCATTTCTAACACGCATGGCCCGCACCATGTGGCCCAGACATTGACCAAAATAACCTTACCGTGGAAATCCTTAAGATAAACATCCGCCCCGTCTATGGTCTTTAAGGCCAAGCTTGGTTGCGCGGGCGGCGGACTTAAAACCACTAATTTCTTAAGGCTGTCTTTAGCAAACTTGTGTAAATCATCCTTCTTAGAAGAGCAGGATTGCACAAGTACGAAAAATATAGCAAACACAGCGGTAAGAAGCATAATACGCAGCGCCCATGACAGGGCCTTGGAGCGTTCTGCGCGAGGTAGAGAGTTAGACATGAGTAAATCACCTAAAGGTCAAAGCATGTGGGGCGGTAGGTTTTCTGACAAACCTTCGGACATAATGCAAGCTATCAATGTCTCTATCGGGTTTGATCAGCGCTTTGCCCTGCAAGATATTGCGGGATCAAAAGCCCACGCAGATATGCTCGCGGCGCAAAATATTATTACGGATACGGACAATGCGGCTATCCAAACTGGACTAGATGATATTTTACGCGAGATTGAAAATGGCACATTTCCTTACCGCGATGAGTATGAAGACATTCACCTTAATATCGAAGCCCGCTTAAATGAGCTTATTGGCGGCGCGGCAGGACGGCTACACACGGGCCGCTCACGCAATGACCAAGTGGCGACAGATTTTCGGCTTTGGACCCGGGACGCGCTTGATGGGTTCGAAGATATTATCACGAATTTGCAAAAAGCGCTCCTTGCGCAAGCTGATGCGCACGCTGGCACGCTCATGCCTGGGTTTACCCACCTGCAAGTGGCCCAGCCCGTGACCTTTGGCCATCATATGCTAGCTTATCTGGAAATGTTTGCCCGTGACAAAGCCCGTTTCAAAGACTGCCGTGCCCGCCTAAATGAAAGCCCGCTCGGCGCGGCAGCGCTCGCAGGAACCCCCTACCCGATTGACCGTGATATGAGCGCGGGGGCGCTTGGGTTTGACCGCCCTATGGCCAATTCACTCGACGCCGTGTCTGCGCGCGATTTTGCGCTCGAAGCCCTCGCCGCTGCCAGTATTTGCGCGACGCATCTGTCGCGCCTTGCCGAAGAAATCGTTATCTGGACATCAGCGCAATTTGGGTTTGTGTCCCTGTCTGACAAATTCACTACGGGCAGTTCTATTATGCCGCAAAAACGAAACCCTGACGCCGCCGAGCTCGTGCGGGCCAAGGTTGGGCGTATTTTGGGCGCGCAAGTGGCGCTCACCACCGTGATGAAAGGCCTGCCGCTGGCCTATTCTAAGGACATGCAAGAAGACAAAGAGCCTCTATTTGACGCGTTCGACGCGCTGGAGCTA
>Ga0209633_10003313_pt1 | contig 14958 bp, 14 predicted proteins | sample Cruoilmetagenom1_FD_187290 | JGI IMG/M metagenome (GOLD analysis project Ga0209633, IMG submission 187290) | Oil polluted marine microbial communities from Coal Oil Point, Santa Barbara, California, USA - Sample 1 (SPAdes) (version 2) | ecosystem: Environmental > Aquatic > Marine > Oil seeps ... | reverse complement strand
TTTTGTGAGAGATCTTTTGCTCCAAGTATAGCTGAGAGATTTACCTACGGTGAGCTCGCAAGCTCGGTTCTCAATCGCTAAAAAACAAGTTTACCCGACATTCTTTTTGGCGGGCTCATTTCGAAAACATACGATGACAAATACACGGATTTACTTTTCCGAAGTCCAAATCGTTATTACTATATCAAAGAGATCTTTATCGTAATTCTAGTTTATTTGTATTTGTTTAAAAAGAAAAGTTTGAACTGTGCCATCAACTGGAATATGAACTTTAATTATTTTTGCTCCATTAAAATTGGGGAAGAAAACCAAACCTCCAATTTGTTCATTTGCATTTAATGTTGTTTTACGCAACACTTCAGTTTTCCAAAAATGTTTTTCAGAGTTCATCGATTCAATATCATTATCATAATCTACTTCTTCATTTATTTGATTATCTACTCCAATAAAGATATCTCCAATAACATTTTCAGTTTTATAATCACTATCACTAGCTAAATCAACTGCAACACTAAAAAATGTACCAAGTAAATTTAAGCCAGTCGATAAATCATGAGAATCTTCCCTGTTTTCCATTTCTTCATCAATTGATTTAAGTACTATTTCTGGGTTAACTGATTTGTTGTAAAAACCATTTTTACTAGTATTAATATTTTTTGATTTTGTAAATATTTCCATGAATATTTTTTCAGGCTGAATTGTTATTGATTTGTCACCAGAGTTAAATATTTCCAAATAAAAAATATATTTTTGAGGCGTTAAATCGTCAAATTCTAAAATAGTTTCAATGTTTTCTACATCTTTAGAAACAATCTCGTTGCCTTTGTAAAAGTCAACATTTTCATCCAAAGATTTTAGCTTATAGATTGGTCTTTCGGCACAACTTATAAAAAGGAAAGTAGTAATTATTGGTAATACTAGAAGTTCTTTTAATTGTGTTTTCATGATTTCTCCTGATATATGTTGAGAAGATCATTTCACAATTTATATGCCATTATTTTCTTTACAATCCTAAACAAAATCAAATATTAAAAACAATTAGTGCAGCATTTTTCATACACTAGTGTCTATTTTAAAATTAGTTTTAGAAACCTTTGAATAATTTCTTTGCAAAATGTATATTCATCATTACAAGAAGTTTTTTCCCAAAGCAATCTGCTAACTTATTTTCGGCTTACTGTTTTATGAGGAAAGAAAGTATACTAACAACAAATTGGTATTCGGATTTTAATAGTTTTTTAAACTGTCTCCCAAATGTTTCCCCGATTAAAACATTCGAGGACAGGTTTATTGGGAATCTAAGCTTGTATTAAGGGATTTCCGATAAAAACACTCGGAAATGACAATCAAAAATTTACGAAAACCATTTTGTGTTTAGTATATCAAGACAAGCAAAAAACTAATATTTTTTTAAAGATCAGTTTTATTTATGCTGCAGCACTTATCCCAATAATCTTTTTGCAATGAGGGCAACAAAAAACATTATTTATTGAAAACCAACCACGTTTTACTTCAACTAATTTGTTCACTTCTTTTTCACAAAATGGACAAATAGGAACAATATCTTTTTTCTCAATTTTAACAGCCATTTTTTTTCCTTTATTTTTAATATTATTTACTAAAATTTAATTAACATACATCAACTACTTAATCAGTTTTCTATACTTAATTCTATGAGGAACTTCTGCATCTGTTCCCAAACGTTGTTTACGGTTTTCTTGATAGTCTGAAAAATTTCCCTCAAACCAAACAACTTTACTGTCCCCTTCAAAAGCTAGAATGTGAGTGCAGATTCTATCCAAAAACCATCTATCATGACTAATAACCACAGAACATCCGGCAAAGTTTAGTAAGCCTTCTTCCAAAGCTCGCATTGTGTTAACGTCAAGATCGTTTGTTGGTTCATCCAGTAAAATTACATTTGCACTTTCTTTTAAAATCATTGCAAGGTGAACTCTGTTCCTTTCGCCACCGGATAGTACTCCAACTTTTTTCTGTTGATCTCCACCTCCAAAATTAAACTGTCCAACATAAGCTCGTGAATTTATTTTTCTATTGCCAAGGTCAATGGTATCAGCACCTTCAGAAATTAGTTCCCAAACACTTTTCTCCGGATCTAACACATCTCTACTTTGATCAACATAAGCAAGTTTAACTGTTTCGCCAATTTTAAATGTTCCTTTATCAGCTTGCTCTTGCCCAACAATCATTTTGAATAATGTTGTTTTACCAGCTCCGTTTGGTCCAATAATACCAACAATTCCTCCAGGTGGAAGATTAAAGTTCATATCTGCAAAAAGTAGTCTTTCCTCAAATCCTTTAGCCACATCATTTGCTTCAATAACTACATTACCTAAACGAGGTCCAGCCGGAATATAAATTTGCAAATCTTTTTGTGTTTTTTCTTTTTCATCTTTCAACATATCTTCGTAAGATGTAATTCTCGCTTTCGATTTTGCCTGCCGTCCACGTGGCGACATTCTAATCCATTCCAACTCACGCTGCAAAGTTTTTTGTTTTTCAGATTCCTTCTTCTCTTCTAATTTTAATCTATTTTCTTTTTGTTCTAACCATGATGAATAGTTTCCCTTCCAAGGAATTCCTTCTCCTCTATCAAGTTCTAGAATCCATCCGGCAACATTATCCAAAAAATATCTGTCATGCGTTACAGCAATTACAGTTCCTGGATATCTATTTAATTCTGCTTCCAACCACAAAACAGTTTCAGCATCAAGATGGTTTGTAGGTTCATCTAATAATAGAATGTCCGGCTTCTTCAATAACAGACGGCACATTGCAACTCTTCTACGTTCACCACCAGAAATTACTTTGACCGAAGTATCTCCAGGTGGACAACCTAAAACATCCATTGCTCTTTCCAGTTTTGAATCCAAATCCCAAGCATCCATTGCATCCAATTGATCTTGAACTTTTCCTTGACGCTCCATAAGTTTCGTCATTTCATCGTCAGTCATTTCTTCTGCAAACTTTGCATTAATATCATCATACTCTTTTAGAACATCTACAATTTCTTGAACACCTTCTTCAACAATTTCTCTTACAGTTTTTGTTTCATCAAGTTTTGGTTCTTGCTCAAGTAAGCCAACAGTAAAGCCAGGAGAAATTGTAGTTTCTCCGTTAAATTCTTTATCAACTCCTGCAAGTATTTTTAGAAGTGAACTTTTACCCGATCCATTTAACCCAAGTACTCCAATTTTTGCTCCGTAGAAGTAGGAAAGGTATATATTTTTAAGAATAGGTTTTTTATCATAATATTTACTCACTCCAATCATTGAGTAAATTACTTTTTTATCATCAACACTCATTATTTCTCCAAATCATATTTTGTTTTTATTTTAATAAAGAAATATACTATAAAAGAAATTTTAGATTTTGTAAAATGTTTCTATTTATTTCATTAGTTTGAGTTGTTACAAATTTGAAGCATTTAAAAATATTTTAAGAACCAATAAATAATTTATTATAGTTTGCTGAGAGTTGTTTTCAATACTTATTTACCATAATGATGAATAGAACTTTATTTAGATCATTACAAATGATATTAGTATTATTGTTTTCGTGTACAAATCGTGAAATCATAGAACCATCTGTCATTCCAGAATCAAATAATTATTTACATATTTCTCACACTAGAACTAATTATAATCCTTATATGGATAGTATAGTAGAAAGAATTGATTTTAGTAAATTCGATATGTTATGGCTTGGTGGAGACTTAACACATTTAACATCAATAGATAATCCTACAATTTCTCATGTTGATTCAGTTTTCGATATTGGTAATATTAACACTTTATGGTCACTTGGCAATCATGATTACTCAGATTTAGATAGAATCCAAGATTATACAAATAGACCTCCATTTTATTCCTTTTATAATAACGGAATAACATTTATTGTTTTGGATACTCAAGATAGTCTTAGCAATATAATTGGATTACAAAAAGATTTTCTGGAGGGAATTGTAGATACCATAGAAAAATCTTCACATTTAATTATTCTACATCATAAATTAATTTGGATGTATGGTAATACTGAATTAGAACCTCAAATAAAATCTATCTCAAATGGAGGTTTTGGTGATTGTTTCTATTGTCTAAATCCAAATAATTTTTACTCAGATATTTATCCTAAGTTACTAGAAGTAAAACAGAAAGGAATAGAAGTTCTTTGTATTGGTGGAGATATTGGGTTTCAAGTAAAAGAATTTGAATATATTACATCAGATGGAATATATTTTCTAGCTTCGGGAATTTCTTCAGGTACAATAGATAATAAAGCATTATTATTTCATCATGATATTACAAATAAACTATTAACCTGGGAATATAAAATGGTTCGTGACCTCTAAAATAATTGAACTGGAGTTAAAGTCCCGATAAATACAATGTATGTCTTTAGAAGTTAACTCAAATAATTTAAAGCAAGACAAATTATATCATCAGATTGTTCAGTTCCAGTTGAAAATAGATTAACATTATTGATTAGCTTATCAACAACCTCTTTGCAATTTAATCCATTATTATTTGTTAAAGGATTTATGAGGTTGCCTTCATCAAACTCTTCATAATCCAAAATAGTTTTTTATCATAATATTTACTAACACCAATCATTGAGTAAATAACTTTTTTATCATCAACACTCATTGTTTCTCCAAAATTTATTTTTCATTTTAAGGATAGAAATATAACACTAAATAGAAAACTTTAACTGGATTAAATGTCAATCTTCAACTTATCTGCCGGACTTTTAATTTTGTTAATTGAATAGGAAGAAACGTGAGTGTAAATTTGAGTAGTTTCAAGTCGCTTATGCCCAAGCAATTCTTGAATGTAACGAATATCTGTTCCATCATCAAGTAAGTGAGTTGCAAAGCTGTGGCGTAATGTGTGAACTGTTGCTTTCTTTTTTATTCCGGCTTTCTGTAATGCCCTTTTGAAAATGGATTGAACACTTTTAGGACTATACCTTCCTCCGTTTTGTCCCTCAATTACATACTTATTAGGTTTATATTTTTTGTAGTAATCTCGTAGCAATGCCAACACATTTTCTGAAAGCATTACATATCTATCTTTCTTCCCTTTTGCTTGTCTAATATGTATTTTCATTGTTTCGGAGTCTATATCACTAAGCTCCAAATTGAGGAGTTCCCCCAATCGTAAACCAGCAGAATAAATTAAGACTATAATTGTTTTGTGTTTTAGATTTTTTATTATCTCTAAAATTTTAGAAATTTCTTTTGTCGATAAAACAGATGGAAGAATACTTGGTTTTCTTAGTTTAATGTTCAATGCTTCGGGAATTTCTTTTTTCAAAACTTTTACGTACAAATATCTTATTGAAGCAACAACCAACTTCATAGACGAAAATGAGTATTTCCTTTTAGTTTTACAATAGTAAAGGTAGTCTTCTATGGATTTTTCTGTAACACTATCCAATTTAGATTTGGAAATCCACTCTAAAAACAATCTCAAAGCTGAATAATAACTCTTTATAGTTTGTTCAGAATAATTTTCTATTTTTAATAGCTTCTTATATACGGATAATAACTCTTGCTTTTTCATACTTTTGAAAGTATTTTGCGTGATAAACGAATAATAATTTAACATATAGTCTTAATAAACGCAATGCGTTTATTAAGATGTTAGGCACAATATAAACGAAAAAAAATGAAACAGATTTTAATATTATTATTGGCAATAACAACGCTAAGTTGTAATGCTCAAATCAATAAGCAAAGCAAATTTAATAATGAAAATTTTGAACAAAAGTTTCTTGCATATGAACCAGAACAAAAAGAAGGGGTTTCAAAAAAAGATTTTACTGAAGGAGTAATGATTATTAACAACGTAAAGAAAGATGTTAAAAATAATCCTAAAAATTTTAATGTCGTAGATTATTTAAACATTATGTCTGCATTTTTAACTTTAAATGAAAATGAAAAAAATGTCAAAATTGCATTTAATAAATTTGTTGCATCAGAAGGTAGTTGTGAATATATTTTGTATTCTGAAAGTTCATTCAAAAATAAACCAAAATATAAAATAATATTGGATGATTACTTAGTGGAATTATCAAAATGTAAGTCAAATGAAATAGTTGAAAAATCTTTTAACATTAAGGAATATTGTAACGAAAGGAATTTAGATGTTAATTTGGTAAATTTAATCAATAAGATTTTAGTCAATGATCAAAAATTTAGAATTGAAAAGCCAGTTGATATGAGCAAACAAAATCCACTCGACATAAGAAACCAACAACTCATAGATTCATTGTTTGGGAAATATAATACATATATTGGAAAATCATTAGTGGGTGAAAAATTTAATGATGTAATGTTCCTTGTCATTCAGCATTCTAACTTAAAGACAATGGAGAATTATTTACCTATTACCCAAAAAGCAGTAAAAGAAAAGGAGTTAGGTGTCGTAGAATTAAAAATGCTAATTGATAGATATTATGGATTAACATATGGCTATCAAATATTCGGGAGCCAAAATGGTTTTGGATTTGAATTAGCAGATGAAAAGAAAAGAATAGAAATAGAAAAAAAATATGAAATTGAATAAATACTGTGCCTAACAAAAAATATACGGCATTTGGCAGATAGTGCTAAATATGAAACTGTTAACTATAAATAAAATTAGTTGTAAGTTGAAAATTATGTGTTTCAAAATGCCAAACGCCGCATATTCAAACCGTTGGGGGTAATGCTGTGAGACAGATACAGCAACAAATAAAGCATGAGAAGGATGAAAGGAATACAGAAATAAAAGAAATTCTATGACTAAAGAAAAAATACGAAAAGACCCAAAAGAGTATATGAGAATTGCTGTAGATGTCATGAGAAAATCTATAGAAGAAAGGGGAAATGATAAGCCAAGTCCTTATGTCGGTGCAGTATTAGTTTTTTCTGACGGTTCCTATGAAACAGCATACAGAGGTGAACTAAGAGAGGGAGACCATGCAGAATATACCTTATTGGATAAAAAAAACCGACACAGAGAATTATCGGACTGTTGGTTATTTGCCACACTTGAGCCATGTGCACCTGGTGCACGAAATGCGCCAAAAATCAGTTGCTCCGAAAGAATTGTAAATGCACGTATTTCTGAAATATGGTTCGGTATTGAAGATAAAAATCCAACTGTTGACCATGGTGGAATTGACCATATGAAAGACCACGGTGTAATTGTTCATCAGTTTGCTCCTGAATTTCATAAAGAGATTGAAGATGTCAATAAAGAATTTATGAAATGGGCAAGCATAAAGAATGATGAGGCAAAAACAAAGAAAGAAAAACCCCAAGACTATTTGGATAAGCATGCTACCGAAACCAATATCGATAGTCTTTCAAATGTTGCTCTACAAAAATTCATCACTGAATCAAAAAGAAAATATAAACCTAAATCTGAAGCATTCCTGCAAGAATTAAAGGAAATGGAGTTGTTGGAATTTGATAAAGACTCAAACATATATTTACCTTCTGGAAATGCTGTATTGTTATTTGGTAACAACCCTAGAAATAAGTTTCCGCAAGCAGCAGTAAAAGCAAAAGTGCATTATGGTGATGGAGAAACTGGAACAGAAACTTTTAAAGATGCGTTGGTTCTAGTACCAGATAAAATTGATTTTTGGTTAAAGAAAGTATTACCAGCAAGTATCGACCGTTCTAGTTTAAAGGCAAAACAAGTTCCTTCATTTCCAATACCAGTAATTAGGGAGGCAATTATTAATGCTATTGCACATCGTGATTACACAAAAGAAGGAGCAAAAATCCAATTGGATGTTTATCCTGACAGAATCATCGTGAAAAGCCCAGGCAAACCTGTCCCTCCGATTACAATAGAAGCCATGAAGAACTTTACTGCAACATCTTATAGTCGCAATAAGAAATTGACTTTCATCTTTAACGAAATGGAATACATGGAAGAATCTGCTCTTGGAATGGATACTTTTAAATCTCTTCATGAGAAGTATGAACTTCCATTACCAATTGTTGATTATGATGGAATTAATGTTGTAGTTACTTTTCCAAGAACTATTGATGTAGTTAGAGAGGTTTCTGACAATAGAGGTATTGAGGATTTAAATGATGAAGAAGTAAAAGGTTATGAATGGATTAGATTGGAAGGAGAAGTAAGTACAAGAGGATATGCAACTCATTTTGATTATGGTTATAAAAAGGCTCAAAGACATCTTGCTAAAATGATTAAACTTGGTCTTATTGGAGATAATGGTGCTGCAAAAACATCACCTAATTATAGATATGTTGCAATAGATTAAGGTTAACTTAGACATAAACATGGTCATAATGTCCAAGTGGGAGATAATAATGATGCTAATAATGATAAACATGGACATAAACATGGACATAGTGTCCAAGTAGATATTGATGGAGGTAATGGAGCATTTGTTACAAGAGATAATATGATAAGAAATAATAGAGCATAAAAAGATATTTTAAGGACTAAAAACAATTAAGACAGATGGAGATGAGAAAGCACATACCCCCAACAAAGGCTCATACGTAATGCGGGGTTCATCGTAAATAGAAAGATTATGCAAGTAATAAAATGTCATTGTGAATTGAAAGTAAATTACTTCGGAAACCCGCACTACGCATAGCCAAACCGTTACCAGCAATGAAAAAACCGAACCCTGAATACAAGAAATACAAGTGAAATCAAAATTCCCTAATACAAGTATTTTAAATATCATCACTCAGTCAAAAAGTGAAGAAGAATTCATTGTGTTTTTTCATATAAAAAATGTTCCTGATTATACTGATAAAGGATTGTTTTGGTTTGAAAATAAGGGAAAAAATGGTAAAGCGACATTTATTTGGGAAGAATTGTCATTGAAACAATGGTTTGTTATTGGAAAAGATGATGATATATCAAAACTTCTTGATGATATATTAAAAACATCAACAACTACAATAAACTCTAAAATAATAAACTTTAATATTCCTCAACACTCTATAAAATCAAGTGAAGAAAAACCTTTAAAAAGCAGAAATGATATAAAGTCTGACAGTTATTTATTAAGTGATTTTTCTTGTATTCCAAGACCACTTCTTAATAAAGAAAATTTAGATATTTTAAGCGGCTTGAAGATTAGTGATAGTATAAAACCATTACTACCAATAGGTTTTTACGAACAAAACTTTATCTATGATTGTTTAAGTAGTAAAACATTTGGAATAAAGGAATACAGACAACCTTATTTAACATTTAGAGGAGTTAGAAAAACTTCTATAAAAGGAAAAGGAAGTAACGAAATTATTGGGTTTTATCAATCTAAATTCTTGGGTGAACATAAATATTACGCATCTATAAATAATGAATCAAATTTAGAAATTGGTAAAAGTAAAGTAAATAAAAAAGATGGTGTATTTAAAATAGGATTAGAAGAACCATCTTCAAAAGGGCAAGTTATTATCACAGATAATGAAAAAGAGATAAAAAAAATAGAATTTGTTTTGCTTCAAGATATTCAGTTTAATATGGATATTATTAATAAAACATTTAAAGACGCTTATGGAAGAGAGTTTGGTATAACCTCAAAAAAAGATAGTTCCACTAAAAAACTAAACCCAATTTATTGGGAAAAAGATTTATTTAGTAATGACATAGAAGCATACAAAAAGTTATCTGATATTTTTAGAACTGTTTTTCAATATTTGGGTGAGAACATACTAATTGCTGACCCTTATTTTATAGGATTAATTAAATTAACAGAAACAAACGAATATAAATTAAGCAGATGTCAGTTATCTCTTATTAATGCTATTACTCATTTTTCTCTTGAATCTAAAGCAAATAGTTTTACAATTCTTGGTTGTAATTCAAGAGCAAATAGTATACCTGATAGTATTGAGGATGAAAACACTTCAAAAGCAGAACGCAGATTTGAAAACTACAATAAGTTCTTTAATAATTATATTTCACAAAATGAATTAAAAGATTTTTTTCCATCAATTACTTTCAAAAATTCAAAAAAATCATTCCATAATCGTTATTTATTTTCAGTCACGAATGATGATGGTATTGAAAAATTAGATAAGTGTATTATATTCACTAACAGTTTTGGAAACATAGAAGAATTAGATATTGTTCCTTGCACAGATGAAGAACAAATAAACCTAATTACTTCAAGGTTTTTATCATTAAGTAACAATTCAACAACAGAAGCAAAACTTAAATGAAAGATACATTCCTTAAAATATTAAAGGCATCATCTGAAATTGATTGGTTTATTACACATAAACTTTCAAAAGAAGAATTTAATGATATTTCATTTTCTTTTGTTGATGGTGAAGAGCGGTATGATAATCCTTTTAAAACTAATTTAGGATATATTTCATTTAATAAAGAAACGTTTTTAAAGGAATATCAAAAAACTATTACAGAACTAATTAATGAATTAAAAAGCAATGATTTTGCATTAGCAAATATTTACATACTTATAACTCGAACTTCATTTAAAAGAGAAGATGATAATGTTCTTGAAAAAGCATTCAAAAAAGAAGTAGGTAAAAAAAACATCAAAAGTATTTACGAACTACTTGCTAAATCACTTAATGAAAACTATTATTCGCAATTACCAAAAAAAACAGATAATTACAAATCACTAAATGATTGGTTAGAAATTTTTAATAGTACTGCCTATTTACACGATACTTCAGACACTCTGTCTTCTATATTGTTATTAGCAGATATAAATAGTTTACAAAAAATAGAGTATGAAAAAATAAAAATTTTCAATCCCTTAATAAGAAGTCGCCTTATTTCTTGGTTTGATACAAGCGTTGAACTTGATAAAGATGAATTATTAGAATTAATTAGTGTTAACTCAAAAGAAGCAAGTTTTTTTGCAGCATTATTGATTGAGAATGATGGTTTCCCTAAATGGGTAAATGACACATCTTTAAAAGTATTTGTCATAAAATATTGGGATACTATTGGTAAAGATTTGTTCTTGCACATATTCGGAATCAGTTACAGAAATAAGAATAAGGACTTTTCAATATTAAAGACAATAATACATTCAATACTTTTTGAAAAAATCAAAACTAAAAATGATTTTAATGAAAATTGGTTTAATTCACTTGATTTCCCAAATGACTTTATTGCATTATTTAATTGGATACACGATAATAAAATAACTCTTGAAAACATAGATGACAGTAATAAAAAACTCATAGCCAATTCACTAATGAGTTCACTAAATTGTATTTCTGATAACTTTAATGAATATATCGCATCAGAAAATAATTATTTCCCATTTAAATCACATCAACTAAATGAGGAGAAATATCAAACTTCACTATCATATATTTTGTTATTCATTACAACTTTAGATGAAGTTAGTTTTAAAATAATAAAAAATGAATTCAATAGTCTGGCGTTCAAAATAAGACCACAGTATTATGGTAGTTACAGAAGTCGATATTTAGCAAGGAATTTTACTGAAATTCTTCTATTAATTGTTTTATCAGCGATTAATATCAGTAATATATCAGAACCAATCATTAAAAACATCAAAAGTTTATTATCGATTTTAAATAAAACAATACTTATTCCTTACATTCATTTAACAGAAAGAGAAGAGGAAATATGGAATAAAGAAACCGAAAAAAGTAGTTTTCAATATAAAATAGGTGAATATTTAATAAACGATTATTTGAAAAAAGTAAAGAATAATAAAAACAATGTAAAAGACTGTTTCAAAGATTTGTTTGAACTGTTTGATAATGTAAAAGTAGCAGAATGGTTATACGAACGATAAAGTACACTGCTGGTAACAATGTATATAAATCATTGGGCAATAAGTGATTATATCAAAGTTAGTGCTTTAAAAAAAAGATAGAGATAAGCCGAAAATGAAGTGCTTTTAAATGCCCAACGCTTCATATACTAAACGTTAGCAATTATTTAAAATGAAAAGCGAGAGAAGATACGATATTGACTGGATACGAGTCTTGGCGTTTGATTTGCTGATTATTTTCCATATTGGAATGTTTTTTAATACTTGGGATTCTGAGGTTAAAAACAACATCACATTTAACTGGCTAGCATATCCGATGCAATTTTCAAGCATTTGGCGATTGCCTATTTTATTTGTGGTGTCTGGTATGGGAACACGGTTTGCCCTTTCTTATCGAACCGGCGGTCAATACATCAAAGAGCGATTTATACGCTTGTTTATTCCGCTACTGGTCGGCATTTTAGTGATAGTGCCGCCACAAGTGTATGTAGAACGATTGGCTGATGGTGATTTTTCAGGAAGTTTTTGGGCGTTTTATCCACATTTTTTTGAGCCTGTCTATCCGAAAGGCAATTTGAGTTGGCATCACTTGTGGTTTTTACCCTATTTACTTGTTATGTCAATCGTTGCCACACCGCTTTTTTTAAAATTGCGTCGAGATAACAATGTTTTTTCGCAATGGTTGCGACAATGTTTAACACAATCACCCTATTACTTGTATCTTTTCACTATACCATTGTTGGTGGTAGAAACTACCATGGAGCCAATATTCCCCATTACGCATGCTTTAATAGGCGATTGGTATGCTTTTGTTTTTTACTTTTTATTATTTGTTTCAGGATTTGTCTTAATTACAATTGGCCAACCTTTTTGGAAAGCAAATGATAAAATAAAAGGCATAGCACTGCTTGCCGGTTTAGCAAGTTTCCAGATATTCTGGTGGCTATGGACTACTTTTGATAGCCATGTTTTGATACCTGTTTTTAAAATTATGATGATGTGGAGCATTATTCTTGCCATTTTTGGGTATAGTGCCAAGTATTTAAACAAAGCCAGTCAGATTTTAAAATATAGAAATGAAGCGGTGTACCCATTTTACATTATCCATTATACAATTATTGTTCTTATGGGTTTTTGGTTGATGAACAACCCAATGCCTGTATTACTAAAATTTGTGATAATGATTGTTGGTACGTTTGGCGGCTCATGGTTGTTTTTTGAAATGGTGAAACGAGTGTGGTTTTTAAGACTGTTGTTTGGATTGAAAAGGAAGTAAACAATTGCTAACATCGTATATAGTTTATGCTGGGTAAAGTGCAAAATATGAACAACATAGTATTATATAAACTTTATCGTAAATTGAAAATCTCTGCTCTGAAAACCGCAACAAACCATATACGTATCCGTTAGCATTCATTGTGAAGAACGCACTATAACTTTAAGTTTTTTCATTCCTGATTTTAGTATCTTTGGTTCTAAGAAAATATGATAGCATGACAAAAGAAAATACAATTAAATTATTTCAAGACCAAAAAATCAGAGTTCACTGGAACAGTGATAATGAAAAATGGTTCTTTTCAGTTGTTGATATAATTGAAAGTCTTACTGGAAGTAATAATCCACGAAGATATTGGAGTGATTTAAAAAGAAAGCTGACCAAAGAAGGTTTTTCTCAGTTGTACGAAATTATCGTACAACTGAAATTAACATCTTCTGATGGAAAAAAATACACAACAGATTGCGCAGATACTGAAGGCATATTACGAATAATACAATCAATTCCATCTCCCAAAGCAGAACCGTTTAAACAATGGTTGGCAAAAGTTGGATATGAGCGAATAGAGGAAACAGAAGACCCTGAAAAAGCGTTTGACCGCGCAATGGAGACATATCTAAAAAAAGGGTATTCAACTAATTGGATTAACCAGCGAATTAAAAGTATTGAAGTTAGAAAGGAATTAACTGATGAGTGGGAATCGCGTGGTGTAAAAAAGGGATTAGAGTATGCAATTCTTACAGATGAAATCACAAAAGCATGGGCAGGATTTACGACGAGAGAATACAAGGAATTTAAAGATTTAAAGAAAGAAAACCTTCGGGATAATATGACTAATTTGGAATTAGTATTAAACATGTTAGCAGAAACATCGACAACAGAATTATCTAAGAAAAAGAAACCGAAGACTCTTGGAGAAAACAAAAATATTGCACGTAAAGGTGGAGCAGTTGCAGGGAATGCAAGAAAAGATTTAGAAAAGAAATTAGGAGATAGTGTAATAAGTCCATTGAATGCAAATGAATTAGGCACAACTGATGATGAAACGAAAATAATCGAAGAATAAACAACGAAATGCTAACAAAGTGTAAATGTAATGCGGGTTTCAGCGGGTAATTCAATCGCAGTTCTTCGTTGCAACACCGCCAATTCGTCTTTGACGATTGACGGAAAATTTGAAATATTGAATAAACGAATTGACTCCGTGTGAAATTGAAAGTTCATCACTTTTAATCCCGCACTCCACTTACATAAACCGTTATGGGCAAGGCAAAAAAAAACACATTTAATTTAAATTATGAAGAAATATATCAATCCGTTCATTAAAGAGATACTTCCTATAATAGCTGGGATATTAATTGCTTTATATATCAACAATTGGAACGAGAATAGAAAAGACGAAAAGTACATTAATTATATATCTTCATCAATTAATGTAGAATTAACTGAAACCAATGAAGATATTATTGATATAATATCTGTACAAAAATCATTTATTGACACTCTTGATTTTTATTCAAATGACAATAAAGTATCATTACTTGAAATAGCAATTAAAGCTAACGGAATTCAAATACCTACAATAAAAATAAATTCTTGGAAAGCTGTTTCTAATTCAAAAATTGAATTATTGGAATTCAATAAAGTATCTATTATGGCAGAGATTGAAGACAGTAAAGAAATATTAAAAATGAAAGCTGAGAAATTGGCGAATTTCATATATTCAAATACCAGAGAAACAGAAAAAGACAAAAAAGAATTAATGAAAATAATGATGTTGGATATTATCTCTACAGAAAAATCAATACAACAAGGGATTGAGAGCATTATTAATGATTAATGCCAGTAGCTAATAAACAGGACTATGAGCGGTCGGCACGACCCAGCGA
>Ga0209633_10003312_pt1 | contig 14958 bp, 22 predicted proteins | sample Cruoilmetagenom1_FD_187290 | JGI IMG/M metagenome (GOLD analysis project Ga0209633, IMG submission 187290) | Oil polluted marine microbial communities from Coal Oil Point, Santa Barbara, California, USA - Sample 1 (SPAdes) (version 2) | ecosystem: Environmental > Aquatic > Marine > Oil seeps ... | reverse complement strand
ATTTGTGGGGAATGGTGGAGCCAGGCGGGATCGAACCGCCGACCTCGTGAATGCCATTCACAAATACCCATCCTTCATAACCCTCCTTATGTTTCCACAGCCTGCGCACTATCCTCTTGTACCAGTTGCATGAATCAGCAATGACGGTGTATGGTGGCCTATGAAAATTTCTGGCTACCACCTCAAATATGCTGACTATATTGCTGACTAAATCGGTCCTGTGACCGAGTGCGCGAGGCGTGAAAAAAATGAGCAAGCGAACGTATGAGACAGCAGCGGAGGTTCGGAAGATCGCGCGTCCCGAAACGGGACAGGTTGAGTGGTACGACGCCTTGGCCCCCAGACTGGACCCGCCAGTGCCCGGGCTTGGCATTCGTATATCCAGCAAGGGCACGAAGTCCTTCACCCTCAACTACCGGTTCTACGACAAGGTGAAGAACAAGCGTGTTGCGCGCCGGGATACGATTGGGCGGTTCTCAGAGGTGCACGGTGACTACGAGGAATTGCCACAATGGCATCCACGTTGCGCTCTGACGGTGAAACAGTCGCGAAAGGTGGCGGAGCGGATGTTGGCCCTTGTTGAGGCCGGTATCGACCCGCGTGGCGTCCAAAAGCAGGCCGAGGATCGGCAGAAGCAGGACCGAGCGAACCTCTACTCCAAGGCCGTAGATTTCTACGTGGACCGGTATCACGTGCAGACCAAGCAAAATAAAAGCGCCGAACTGACCCGCGCCCGATTGCTCCGAGTAAATCCGGAATGGCATGACCGCCCCGTTGGCGGCATCACCCAGGAGGAAATTCAGGACGTCTTGGATGAGGTAATGGACCGGGACCAGATATACGAGGCAAACCGGCGCTACTCCGCACTCCGGCATTTCTTCGCTTGGCTTAAGAAGCGGAAGCTCATTCCTGAGAACCCCACCATCGACATTGACCGCCCCTCAGATGGGGAGACGTCAAGAAAGCGATACTGGACCAAGGATGAGCTTGCCGCGATCTGGAAGGCCGGAGACCAGCTTGACGCGAAGCATGCGGCGTGGCTTCGCATCATGATCCTTACCGGCGCTCGACCAAACGAAGTTGCGGGCATGCGCAAAGCGGAACTCGATCTCGAAAACGGTCTGTGGACCGTGCCGCCCGAACGCCACAAGACTGGGAAGCGCACTGATCAGGAAAACATCTACGAACTACCAACCCTCGCCATTCGTATTCTCAAGGGCTTGCTCAAGACAGAACCCACCCCCAAGGGTTCGCAGTATGTGTTCTGGGGAGAAGGAACGCGCGATGGCAAGCCAAACCACATCACGCTGAACACGCGTTTGCGCGCGCGGATCAAGACGCTCTCCGAAGTGGACGACTACTACGACTATGCTGCGCGGCACACATTTGCTACCGGCCTCAAGGATGAGGTGAAGGCTCCGCCCTACGTCATCGAAGCGTGCATGCACCACCGCCCCAAGGGCACCACAGCAGGCTACGTGCATGGAAGTTACCGTGGTGAGATAAGAGAGGCGTGCGAGGCATGGGCGCAACATATCGAGCGACTAGTGTATCCCGATGGCGTGGTGGGGCTGCATGGCTAATGAAATTGACAAGAAGCTGGCGCGTGACGCAGGGCATCTGGACGAGGCAATCAGGTCTCTTGAAGAAACGCTTGCAGATGACGCAGCGAAGCCCGCTGATAAGCGAAGAGCCTATACGTCGTTTGTCTCCGAGCTTGGCATGTTCCTGCGCAGACACCCGCACGTGAGCGTCCTGAAGCGGGCGAGCAAGAACCTGCAACGCCTTTGGTTCCAGTTGGAGTTGGGACGGGAAAGCGACATCTTCCCTCTCAAATCGGCCGCCGGGCGTCCGATCGACAAGATTATAGAACACCAGCACGCCTGGGGCGCTGCTGTCATGACTGCTCTTATGCATGCTGGGGACGGCAGAGAGCAGGCAGCTCGAAAGGTTGCGCGAGCACTTGAGAAAAAATGCGCACCAGTGCGCAATCAGGATCCCGAGTACCCACACTGGAAGAGCGTCGTGAACCTGCGGGAAAGGCTGATGAAAGGATCACGGGATACTGAAGCCAAGCAGGGATATGATGATACGGTGGACTGGCTGCGAGTGAGCCCGGAAATGGCCCGAGAGTGGCTCGCCGACCCCGACTGAGACACCGATCAATTTCGGCGAAAATACCCGGCTAATTAGTCCGACTACCCTGCGCTAAATCCATAGCATCGATAACAAGCTATGGAGTTTGCGACATGACTGACACAAGTCGTCTCGGCACCTGCAAGACGGTGCGGGAAATACTCGACTGCAGCGACAGCACGCTGCGCCGGTACCGCAAAGACGAAAACCTGAACTTCCCAAAACCAGTTCTTCAGTTCGGGAGACCCCGCTTTCGGCTGGCCGACATTGAAACCTGGATTGAAGAGCAGGCGCGCGGCACGGGAACAAAGGAGGAGGCGCAATGAACCATATGGAAATAAGAAATGGGCCGCCCGGTGATGTCAGGCGGCCCATTCCAACAAGCTTTCAACAGCACATTGATAGCGAGACGGATTCTACCAAAACCGACCACACCAAACAAGACCCGACCGAGATTGTTCTCGCCATTTTGCGCGACGACCGGCGCTGGTTCAGGGGCTTAACCGTCGCTATCGAGAACCTCGGTATTGCCTTGCGCAAGGGCGTTATTTCACCCACCCATGCGCTTGAGCTTCGCGACGGCCTTGTAGTCGATGATGACGAACCCGACCGGTACGTCGAAGAGTTCTGCACCCTGGTTGAGAAGAAAAGGGATCAGGAAAACCGGCGGTACCGCCGGAAAGGGGGTGCAGCATGACCCTCACCAATGCGGAACTCGATGAGCAGATGCTCGAACGCGAAGAGGGTGCTGGTGTCTTGGCCCGAGTCGAGAACTACCTCAGCCGTTTCGTTTCGTACCCGAGCGAAAATGCGCTCATCGCACACACACTGTGGATTGCACACACACACTTAATGGAGTGTTGGGAAAGCACCCCTCGTCTCGCCTTCCTGTCGGCAGAGCGAGGCAGCGGCAAGACACGGGCGCTTGAAGCCATGGAAGGCTTGGTGCCAAACCCCGTCCATGCGGTGAACGTCACTCCGGCGTACCTATTCAGGAAGGTTGGCGATGACGAAGAGCGCCCCACGATTCTCTATGACGAGGTGGACACCGTCTTCCACGCAAAAGGGGATACGGGCGAAATACGCGGCCTGTTGAATGCGGGCCATCGCCGTGGTGCTGTCGCGGGCAGGTGTGTGACTGTCGGCAACCGGGTGCAGACGGAAGAGATACCGGCATATTGTGCTGTTGCACTTGCAGGCATTGGCAACCTTCCCGATACAATTGGAAGCCGGTCCATCATCGTCGATATGCGCCGGCGCGCTCCTGACGAACAGGTGGAGCCGTTCCGGCACAAGATACACCTCCCACAGGCGGAACATATCGCACGTAACCTCCGAAGTTGGTGCACCGATATCAGCGAGGAAATGGATGGAGCCCTGCCGGAATTTCCAGCGAACGTCGTGGACCGTGACGCAGATTGCTGGGAGCCTCTGCTCGCAATAGCAGACGCTGCCGGCGGCGACTGGCCAAAACGGTCGCGGGCGGCCGCTATGGCATTGGTAGCACGAGCGCAGGAGCGGACGATTACAAGCGGCGTACAGCTTCTGAGCGACCTTTATGACGTGTTCGGCGAGGACGACCGTCTCGCAACCGAAACGGTCCTTGAGAGGCTTTGCAACCTGCCTGAAAGCAACTGGGCCGATGTTCGTGGTAAGCCGCTGGATAGCCGCGGATTGGCAAACCGGTTGAAAAAGTATGGCGTCAAACCAAAGCCCGTACGTATCGGTGAAAAGACACCACGAGGCTATCTCGCACCCGACCTGATGGACCCCTGGAAGCGTTATGTCCTCCCCTACCGCAAGGAAGCGCAACAAGCGCAACAAGCGCAACACGCAACGTCAAGTGCAACAGAGAAACCCGCAGAAAATTGCGATATAGTGCCCCTTGTTGCGGATGTTGCGGATGTTGCGGATAAACAGGGTATGGGAGGCAATGTTGCGGATAATGACGCAACAGACGCCTTCGAGGAATGCGCTGCCACCCTTCAGTTTGAGGGCGGACTATCCCGCCAAGATGCAGAGATCGCTGCTCGGGCAGAAATTAACGACAATGGTAGTGCATGAAAACGCCAACAATCGACCGTGCCAAGACAGCGCTCCTCTAGGGGGGGTGCCTGACTTGCCCGCTTTCCTTGATTGGAGGAAATCAGAACGGAGGGCTGTGGCATGACTATTCCTCCTTCTGTGTGTATGAAGAGACACCAACGTAATCGCGCTCGCACTGTGGGCACGTTTTTGCGCGTCCCGGTTTGTTGGTGCGCACCAAGCGTATCATCTTTCCGTCCATTTGTTCGCAGCGCGGGCAGAACGGAAGGCCAACCGGCGAACCGTCTTTTTGCTGTATGTACTTAAACCCACGAACCTCAACGGTGTCAGCGCGAATTTCGAACTGTTTTTTCAGGTCTTCGATTGCTGCGTCTTTTTCGGCAATCTCAGCCTGAATCTCCGTAAGGGCAATCTTCGTGTCTGCCAACGCTCCGGTGAGTTCGGCAATCTTGAGCTTCAGGTCCGCCTCGCCGAGGCCTTTGTCAATTTCCTTCAGATCCTTGGCAATACCGACAGCGGTAGAGACAGCAGTGAGCGCCCCAGTGATATCCATGGCTTCCTCCGACGAATCTGGAACTGGTAGCCATCTTAGCGAACCTGCTTGTGTTTGTGTGCCCCTTGCCTGCTGAGCCAACAAATGGCCAGTCGATCAGTCATTCCAGGCGGTCGCGTCATCGCCAGTCACGGGGTCATAGACAATAAATCCCCCCTTTCCGCCCCTCTCCTACCTGCCTTACCGGTTTAGGCAGCAGAATAGGCAGCAGAAGAGCAGTAAATGGCTGTTTCTGGCGCTTATGAGGGCTTTCTGTGGGTGGTTAGAGATGGCGCATTGGAAGGGTGGGCACCCACCCCCTCGAGGTCATGCCGACCCGTCTATACGGCGTCTGTGGTCCAACCGCCCCAAACCCATCACCAAAAAAATCCCGGCCACGTGAAGACCATGCGCCAACACTTTGTCGTAGCCGGTCTTAATCCCAATAGCTGTCCTGGCAGCCATTTCCCTATCATCCAGTGGGCCATTTCCCGGCATATAGCCCGCCATGGGGAAAACATTCCTCCTATAAGCAAAAAACCAGAATAAAATACCAATATCACTTGACATTAGAGCATAAATGGGTATATAATGCTTCAAAATGTTGATTTGAGGGAATTTCATTCTCATGGAAGCTGAAAAACAGGACGGCCCGGCGCTGGAGTGGTCAGACAAGGACCGCAACTTCTGGCTGAGTGCGGCTGCCGACGTAGGCGCGGATGAGCGTCAGGCGCGGTTTGCTTTTGGCGTGTCTACGGGCATGTCCAAGGCAGCTTCTGCACGCTTCGCTGGCTATGAGGGTGACGCCAACCAGGCCGGGTACAGGGCTTACAACACGAACCGGGTAAAATCACTTCTGGCCATCGGCCAAAGTCATGGCCGGAGGTCCCCTGATGAGCCTGTGAGCGATGTCGAGGCGGAACGTCTGCTGTCCCAGTTAGCGCGGGGCAACGACCCAAACGCCCGCGTTCGCGCATTGGAGGCTTTGGAGAAGCGCCGGGAGCGCCGTCAGCAAGAAGGAATTTACCCGACAGACGACGGCTTCCTCCAGTGGCGCGTTGCGCGCGACTTTCTGCGGATACCCCACGGCGGAACCGCGTTCACTATTCTTCATACTGGCCAGGGCCATGGCATGGCGGCAATGCCGTTCCTGCGCGAAATTGTCCGGTCGGTGCAAACGGACTGGCCGGAGGTGTGGACACGCCTGAAGGGCCAGGAATCCGCCTCGGGATTGGAACAACTTGAACACCACTTGGCTGACTCGTCCTGGCAACAAGATACGTGTGTGCAGCTTTGGAAGGAGCTGGACCCGTCGCACTGGCCGGAGCACGTGAAACACGCCAAACAACAAATGGAGGCCGCATGAGCGCGCAAGCCCAAAAAACAGTCGGTTCGTATTTCGTGCCCGAAAAATACCAAATCAAGGAAGACCCGGCCAACAGCTTCAGGCGACGACCGGACCTGAAATTGCCCGATGGCCGTGTGCTTGACGATCTGAGACGCTCTGAGCTTTTCAAAGCCCTAACCGAACTGGGCGTGCCGGTCATGGCCGAGCAAGGCAAGAACGCGCTTATCTACACGTACATCAAGCACCTGGAGCCCTGCGAGGAAGGAACAGCCGCATGAAACTCGAAAACCAGGGCGTCGTGGCCCACTACGGTCCGCAGCCCGATTTGAAACTCCCGGGCGGAACGCCGTGCGAAGACTTGCGGCAAGGGAAGCTCTTTGACCAGCTTTCGCGTCTGGCCGTTCCCAACATCGATGCATCGATGCCGAAGGGCGAACTGATGCAGCAGTACAGGAATTACCTTGAGGTGCGGAAGGAAAGGTTCCTGGAAGAGAACAAGTCGCAATGGATGCCGGGGGCGAACGATGCGTGAGGAAAACGTCTTCTTCGTCCGGACAGAGAAAGACACATACGAATACGGAGAGGGAATGCGTTTCGAGCTTGAGCGCTTCGTCAATGGATGGCGCGAAAAAGAAGTCCGCGCCCTGGGGATTCTGAGAGATTACGACACGACCGAACGCCACAAAAAGAGGCTGTGGCGACAGTTTCACCAGATGCGTGACGTCTCAAACACCCGCCTGCGCGATGCATTGGCGGAATGGCGGCCGAGTGTTCGGCAGCTTTTGTATCCCCACTGACAAAACGGAAAATACGAGAAGGCAAAATCATGAGCGAGCAAAAATCCCGACTGGAAGAGATCGTCACAGAAATGCCCGATGAACATTTCGCAAAGGCGGCTGAGATCGTTGAGAACGAGAAAGAGCGACGCGGCCAGGGGGACGTTCCCGAAGTTCCGTTGGGAGACGTCGCTTTCGACCAGTGGAAACGGGACATCATCAAGAAGGCAGAACGCGAAAGGGCATCGAAACGATGAGTGAAACGACTATCCCGGACCTCGACGCACTAACAGCAGAACCCGGAGACACATCTGGCGAAGTACCGCTCGAATCCATGCTAGATGAGTTCAATTCGGCGCTCTCCAACACCGAGCCAGTGGGCCACGAGAGCCCGGATGGCATGACGATCGAGCCCACTTCTAACACCGTCGCGCTCAGCCACGTCATTGAGTGGGCGCAACACGTTGATGCCGAGCGCGCGGCTCAGATCGAGGCGGAAGACGCAGCAAATGTCATGGCCTGGGCGAAACAGGAGACGGAAAGTTTTACCATTCCCGAAGACTACGCGGAAAATTTCGTTCGTTCGCGTTATCTGACCGATGCGGAATTATCCCAGACCTGGGATGGAAGGTATGAGAGCGACGAGGCCATGGCGAATTGCGAGCGTGCTCTGAGGCGTACAATGAAGGCCCTCAAGCAATCCGCAGGGCAGGCCCCCGACCCAGGTGCCACAGCGGACAGGGAAGCGGTAACGGCGGCTGTGATGGGCGCAAGCAATCAGGCCCCTGAAAGCCCTGCGCCGGACCTCTCACATGTGTCTGACAAGGCGCTGCGTGAATACACCCGAAAGAACTTCAAATTCGAGCCGAACATTTAGGTGAGAGACGATTACGGAAATTAGCCTGTGGCTCTGTGGGACTCAAACATGTCTCTCAGACATTTGGTTTGAGGACCTACAGGAGTTGATACAGATCACAAACACCGTGGCCTGAAGGCCCATCAAATCGGATCAATGAATCCGCGTATTAGTAGTACATACCGTCACTTGGTGAACACATACCAGAATCTCGTTCACTAAGCGGGTCCATCTCAGTGGCGAAATGCCGATTTGGCGGTCGGTTGAGTTAGGACTCTTTTAGCGAGTTTCGGGTTGTTTAGATCCACAGTAATGCGTATGTGAATTAGGTGACATGGCTGCAAATCTTCCCAATTTCGAAGCTCCCCCCATTAATGAGGTGGCGATGGGTGTGCAATTTGCTCCAATCGAGGGGTTACTGCATACGCACTTTGGCCTGTTCTGGTCGTTGGTGAAGGAAGAATTCAGCAAGAGCGATGAGGCAGCTCCATTAGGTACTGCTGAAGGTCTCTGGATAAACCAAAAAACTAATGTTCCTCTGCCACGCACGTGGCTAGTTCACGATGAAACGCAGTGCCTAATTCAGCTTCAACCAGATATTTTTTATTTCAACTGGCGCCGGCAGGCCGATGATCAAAACTATCCAAGTTATGCAGAGATAAAACCGTTATTTTACAAATATTTGTGGCGATACGTTGATTTTCTTACTGGAGAAAAACTGCTACCTCCTGAACAAGTGAAATGCGACCTGACGTATGTAAATATTATCCCTCGGGGCGAAGGTGACGAACCTGTTGAATTCCTGGCGGAGCTACTGCCTGATGTGAGCTGGCGTTTAGCAAAGGATCGCTATTTACCGTTACCAAAGGCTCTAAGTTGGCAAGCCACAATTGAAATCGAAGAAGCCATAGAACTGACAGCAAACGTCAATCCGGCGGCACGCAAGACTGACGATCATCCAGTCCTTCGTCTTCAGATTAGCGCGCGTGACACGGGTCCCGGATCATCTTTGGATGCAACCGAGCCTTGGTTTGACCGCGCCCACGATGCGATTGTGTTATCTTTCATCGATTTGACCAGCGAAAGGAAACAGCGCGAGCTTTGGAAACGGACTGATGCGGCAAGCTGAAAAGATTAGTGCTTTTGGTCGATTTGGAGCTGCGACGGAGCATGCTCGGATCGCGACAGACGATTATTACGATCAATCGTCTGAAGGTGTAATCCTGTTTGGTGCGACCGAAACTACGCCAGCTCACACGGCTCATGAAGTGTTGAAAGAGAGTGTAAGACTTTTAGTGTGCTCCCCTCATGATGACGGGATTGCACTTGTTGAAAAAGGATCTTGCGTTGTTCTGGAATATGATCGCGATTATGTTTGGGCGAGCCTAGAGCCATCGGTCGAACCATTTTCATATGATGTGACGACGTCTTTCAATGTATTCTATGTCGATACCGGCATCCCGCTCGATTTCACTTGGAATGACCCCCTTGAAGGCGACCCAGTATGCGTTCCCACGCTATTGCGAATTAGGTCAGGTCCGGCTGATGACCCAACGAAAGACCTTCGAGAGATCGTCGATGGCGCTCGCGCAAGCGGACTGGACGAAATTGCCGATCGTTTAGGTGAAATTTCTGAACAGTCGCTAGATGACGGCGAACTACCGCTTAACGCCGATTCCGTTCAGAATTTCGTTTTTTACTGTCTTGCACGGAACGCAAAGGTACGTCCTTTGATGACAGCAACTCCCTCTGGTGAAATTGACGCAACTTGGACAGGTCCCGAAAAGCAAACTCAGTTGATCCGGTTTTTCCCGGATGGATCGGTTTGGGTCGCCTACAAACGGACGACAATGAATGGTTCTTTCGAGTCAACCGTCACAAACCTTTTAGATCCAAGCAGCGCTTACAAATGTCCTGACTGGGCGTGATGGCTTACGAAGACCCACTGCCGGACGGAAACCAAGTAACGCGTGGCTGTTCCAGGGGTTATGATCAGGGACAAGTCACCGCCTCAGCGTTCGACATGCGACCGCAAGATGAAGAACTGCTGCAGATCTCCGTTGATTGGGTCGAATGTTCGCATGCGCCCCAAGACGAAAGAGATCTTCCCGGCTCGGTTCGACGGATGGCTGCGCCACCTAGCGTGCGTCCTCCTTACGCTGTGCTCGGGGTAACAGAAATTCGGCAAATCAAGCGAAATTCATGCGCTCTCAATGCTCAAGAGTTTGGCACTACGAATAATCAATGTCATTGCGTAATCAGCGGTTTTACTGGCACCCACGTCGATCTTGAACTCCAAAATGCGCTCGCCGAAGTTGCCAACGCGTCGAACGTGCTTTGCGCTCCAGACGACGAAGAAGTCTGACGCTCTTTCAACTGTAGGCGAGGGCTAAGGCGACCCGGTCGGCATCGCCGCCAATTTTCCCGGCTTCCGTAATGCAGTTTACGATCTCGTGCCTCTCGCGCTTTTGAAATGGCTCAGGAGCACCCAAGAATCTAGGAGTCAGGATCGCGCTATCCTCTTTCTCCGGCACGCAGTGGCACGGCTGGTGCGACACTCTGTCGGTGCGGCAAAAGGGACGCAGAAGGCAGTTCTTTTTTTTGTAAGGTAAGGGGCCAGCAAGAAGCTGACCCCTGTCTTACGCACCGGCAATACCTTATGTCACACAAGGGATGTTGCCCGTGCAGACGGCCCTCTGGTTGGGAGGAGTCCGGGGGCCGTCCGGGGCATATGGTAGTAGACGCAGTGACCGGCTTGCGGACTGAAGACAAATAGGGCGCCACATGCACGTCCCCCACTTACCCAAGCAAGAACTTCCCGCCCGACCGCGTCCGAGCAGCGTTCGCATCATGCTGGCCATCTGGCTATTGCGCGTAAGTACGGCCTGCGCCCTCCTCGCGCGGCGGATGGCGCCACGAATGACGAAATAGTTGTCGATTTGAAACGCTTCGTCGGGCGGGCGAAAACAGGCCCGAGCCCTATCCCGCGACACAACTCCGCGCGCCCCACTGAGTGACGGCGGATATGTTGCTCCAACGGAAGCAGCCGGTGCTCGTGCAGGTTGCCATACGTCCGTCGCAGGCATCTATGCAGGCCCCGTCATTGGCACGCTTTTCTTTGCAATACCTTTTGCAAATCGATTTTTGCTTTTTGCAGAATGCGAACTTTTGAGTTTGGGTAGCTGCATCAGCGCTTCCGGAAAAAGGAACTGCAAACATCAGTCCCAACGCAATGGTTGCCGCTATTCTCCATAGAGATAGGTCACTCATCTTCATTATGATCTTCCCCCCAAACCAATTGCTCGCCCAATCCTATTTCAGCTTGCAAAGATGTGCCATTCGGATCTGCTGTCAAATAACCGTGAGCAACACTTTGTCGCCAAAGTTGCGCCGATGAGTTTGACGAATGTGCCTTGGCGCGAGACAGGCCCCGGCCAGCCTGAAGTACGCACTCTTCAGGTAATTTGTGCCGGGGCCACAGTTACCTTCCAGACTCACTTTAGCCGCGAATCAATTGCTCCCTGATACTGGTGGCTGCTGGCCGGAGGAACGGAGTGGGCACCAAGCACCTCGTCTCGCGTGTGGGCTCGCTCTAGAAACCCCATCCCTCGCATGTTGGCGGTTGGCAGTCACTGCGGCGGCGCGTCCTTTGTCTCTCCTGTATGGACAATGTGCATTTGCGCCGAAGGAAAAGGCCGCACGAGTTGGTAGGTTTCTTCGACTGACCCTTCCAGCCATGTGTCGAACTGGTCCTCGCTAGTCAGCATCACCGGCATACGAGTGGGGTGAACGGACTTTACTAGGTTGTTCGGTGAAGTCGTCAAGAACGCATAGACGTTGAGTGCGACCGGCTCCGCATCAGGCTTGAGCGGTCCTTTCCATGAGCGCCACAGACCGGCGAACGCAAACGGTGGGCGTGGTTCATCTCCCTTCCGTGCAAACCAGTGCCAGACCGCCGGTTGGCGTCCTTTAGGCTCAGCGAACGAAGTTACGGGGACGAGGCACCTTCGCTCTTCGAACGAGCCGCGCCAGAAGCTGCTGACGTGCACCTTGTCAGACCGTGCATTGGTGACGCGCTTTGCCACCTTGTCTTTCTCGGGCAGCACAAACCCCCAGGACATCATAAGCAGTTCGCGGCCTTCATTCGTTGACCGAACCACCGGCGCGTCGAACCCTGGAAAGATGGCGGGTAGGGCCGGAAGGTTAGCAGCGTTGGGATGATACCGCGTCACTCTGAACAGCCTTCTGATGGCCTCGACGTTGGTTGTCAGTGAATATAGATTGCACATCGCGTGTGGGTAAGGAGGCGAGCCTTGCCTGAAGATTATCCGAAGCTCACATTCGGCCATGTGGTCGCAAAAGACCAGTTGATTTGGCTCCAATGCCGGTCCTGCTGGCGTGAGGTTGAGATTAGTGCGCGTGCCATGCCGCAGCGTATTCCTCACGACACATGGTTTCCCGATATCGCAAAACTGCTGAGGTGCAAGTGCGGCTCACGAGAGGTTTCTGTCATGCCTGAGATTTACCCCGGTGGGTTCCTCGGGGAGTGGTCCAGAAAGTGGTCGCCATCGTCACAGGCACTGGTCACCATTACAACAAACGGCGAGCGAGGGAACTTCTCAAGCGATGGGAGATGAAGAAGAAGCCCCCGCTCCCGCCGCATGCTGTGTGAGAGGCTTGAGACCGTGCTGATTTGCGGCAGACTTTATTTAACCCAGTCCTAAAATTTTCCAGAGGACTGACGCTGCACCGCCTGCAACAACACCCTCGGCAACGCTGCGCAATGATCGCCCCGCCTCTTGCACAATTGCTGGGGAGGGCGACTCCTTGGACAGTTGGGCCTTGATTGTATCGATATCCGCCGTCATCTCGGCGAACTTGGCCCCTGAGGTATCAGAGGCCTTTAGCGCGGCCTCAAAATCCGCGAGTGCCACTTTGATATCGTCAACGCTGACGTTAATAGTCGTACTTTGTTCTGCGCCTGGAGAGGCTTGCTGAATTGCCCCGCCGTACATTTGTTGGATCGTGATCTCATTCTTCATGTTTCCAGGCGGCTCCGGTTGGTGGGGATCAAAATGACCTACGTCATATTGGCGCAAAGCAAATGCCAGCTTGCCGTCAAGCGCTGCAACTTGTTCATCGACCGTCTTCTCTATTCCTCCGCCGTATTTGCGGAGGCTGTCTGGTTTCAAAGCGATTTTCACTTCCTCAATGAACTTGTTAAGTTGCACCTCCGCAATTTTGCGGAGTTCATACTTATCAAGTTCAGTGCGCTCGATTACGCGTGAAAGCTCGCCCAATGCAGCAGCAACGCCCTTGTCAAACTCTTCATGCGCGAGCTCCAATGACCTGACTATTCTGTAACTGGATTGGAATGAACCCTTGGCTGCAGTTTCGTTTGCCAGCTGGACCAGTGCGCGCTTTTCAGCATCAATCGCCTTATCCAGATGATGCTGAATCCAGTTGCGAAAATCTTCGTTTGTAGCTTCTTCAAACATGCTTGCGCTTCGGTATTGACATTGTAGCTAACGGCCTGCGATGCGTTCTCCGGTCTTCATGGCGTATTCAGTTACCGAAGGGGACGCGATTTCGTCTTTGACAACACCGTCAGAAGCAGGAGCAAACAGGCGCGCATACAACACCGGCAGCCACTCGGGTTGCGTGTGCCCCTTACGGTTCAGCGCGAGATAAGTCTCCAGCATCGTTACGCGTTCATCCGCATCATTGTACAAATGCAGTTGGCTGACGAACAAACGATGGAATATCCGCGCGATTGCGAACACAACACCAACACCAAGCGCGATCAAACCGACCGGGCCTAGGTTCCAATCCTTCAGGCTCGAAAAGTCAACGGGGCCGAGATCGTCGTATAGTAAAAACCCAGCGACGATTGCCCCGCCGATGTAAGCAAAGAGCACTATTCCAAAGCCGATCGCAAAGTTTTTGTGCTTCGTTCGCTTTTCGCTCCAATAGCGTCTCGGTTCAAAGAGCGAAAATGAGGTATCGTAGGATTCCTTTAGTTCCACCCACTCCTCATTTACCTGATCATAGACACTCCTCATCAGTCTTTTCAGAAGAGCAGGGGCCGCATCGGTGGCGGTAATTTGAGTATCCACCAAGTTCGAAAGCTGCTCCTTGAATTCGTCAATCTCTGACACGTTTTCGGTCAGCGTCTCTTTCATGTCTGTGTGTAGATTCTTCAGAGAACGGCGCTGAGCTGCTACCGTCTTGGACGAGAAGCCTGCACTCATTGCGACATAGAGAAACACGCCCTCTATAACTTCGATCTCTTTGAGAGTTAGGTTCTGATCGGTAGCAAGACCTAATGCTGCCAGCGCCGAGTCTTCGCCCAACTCATTCTTAATGGTCTCAATCGCTGCGGCTTCGGGCGTACCGGACTGGAGGATGCAAAGAGAGCCGGTGTCCTCTCTCTGGTAGCGAGACAGCACACTTGCAATATTGATTGTTGCCGCGCCGTGGCTTGGATCTTCTACCCACTCTTCAGCGAACATGACCAAATCGCTGTATGCCCCAACAAGCCGGTTTCTTATGTCGGGGATTTCCGGGTTGTTGGTGGAGGGCTCGTACTCGTCCGCCCAACCCCAGAATTCTTTTTCCTTCTTCGCCCATCTCAGAGCCTGACTGGGCGTCTTGAATCGAACCCGACCACCGTTGTCTCCCAGGTCAACGTCTACTGGGTACTCAACTCCGTTTTCCTCGGCGCTCATTCCGAATTTCCCTTTGGTTTTCTGAAAAATTCAGCGGAAACCCGAATACAGAATGCGACGATATTTCGATTCGCGACAGCCTTTCTTCAGTTTGGCTGTGACAATCAGAGGAAACGGGGGAGGTTCATCACCAAAACACGAACAGAACAACCATCACCAGCAGGCCGATTGCGATGGCCAGCATCATCAAGAAACCTGCTGCCAACAGTCCGTCTTTATGTGGGGTATCGCGGGTCATGGCAATTCCACCCATAACCCCTCGCAGAATCCGAGCCAAGCTATTTTTTATAACGTTTTCAGAGAATTAGTGCGCCACAGGCAGTGCGGTCTTGTGATCTCTGGATGCTGACTAAATTGCTGACTAGAACGCAACTTCTGATTTATAATGTCTGGCTAAGGCCTTGAAAGTAATGGTGGAGCCAGGCGGGATCGAACCGCCGACCTCGTGAATGCCATTCACGCGCTCTCCCAACTGAGCTATGGCCCCACACATACGGTTTCAACAGGAAATTCCTCAGAAACCGATGAAGTGATTA
>Ga0209633_10003310_pt1 | contig 14962 bp, 10 predicted proteins | sample Cruoilmetagenom1_FD_187290 | JGI IMG/M metagenome (GOLD analysis project Ga0209633, IMG submission 187290) | Oil polluted marine microbial communities from Coal Oil Point, Santa Barbara, California, USA - Sample 1 (SPAdes) (version 2) | ecosystem: Environmental > Aquatic > Marine > Oil seeps ... | reverse complement strand
CTTAAAGGAGGTGATAACTTTACCAGTTTTATTAATCTCTAAATTAATTTGACTGATAAGATCTGACAAAGTTACCCCTCCTTCAGGTATGCTGACCTGACTTTCAAATGGCTGATGATTTTCCGTAACTTTTAGCATGTTATGCCTCATTCCACCTTATGATATTTGCTTTGCCAAAACCACTTCCAGAATCAACAGCACATATAGCATATTTTTCTTTTACAGTTACAACCTTAAGTTTTCCTAATAATGTTTCTTCTGATCCTAGCATTTCACCGGTATCAGGGTCTTCAAAGGCTTCTCCTAGCTCAAAAACAGAATAAGAATCCCCTATATTAGTATTATTTCTTTTTCCACTGTTAATATATATTTTTCCACCATCAGTTACTTTCATTATTTTTCCACTCCAGGGAACTTTATTCATTTCCAGGATAATAAAATTAGTACATTCTGTAATTGCACTTCTAGTAGCATCTCCTAAAGGAGATTTTTCCATCTTCTCTCCACCAAAAGACATTGATCCAGGACTGCCGCCGGAAGTTCCAGATAATCCAAGAGAAATCCCTCTTTTTTTGCTTTTTGCAATACCTTTACATGTTTTTGCCGCTAAAATCTGTCCTGTAGTTGTATCAAAAACTCTGATATCTACTCCTACCTGAGATTCACCACCACCACCACCAAGACCAAGAGAGATACCTTTAAAATTGATCTTGCCACCTTTTGAACCACCTTTTGTTCCCTCTGCAAAAACAGTAACAGCTCCTTTAATAAGAATTTGTGCTCTTAAGACTTTCCCTATCTGTGCTCCGCCTTTTTTAGTAGTACGACCAGAAGCAGCTAAATCCTGTTCTTTCAAGATGCCATCTTCTAAGCTTTCTCTTTCTAACACTATAAAATAATTAGTATCCATTAAAGAAGTTACAAGCATATCACTCATGCCAGTACCAAGTTTTGTATGATTCCACCATGCACCACGAGGAGCTTCAACTTTATTTTCAAAACTATTAACTGCAAGAAGTTTTTTTGGTCCTTTTAATGGTGGCAAAGGTGGGGCCTTTACAACAACTTCTTCCTTTGCGGATTTCTTTTTAAAGAACTTAGCATCAACCGATGTAATTGAAAAAATAATTGAAAAAATAAGTAGGAATTTGAATCCTTTCATATGTATATTCTCCTTTTTATTGGCAATATTCTTATAACAGATGTTTTTAAGTTTATTCCTCATTAGATATTTCGAAATCTATTCGATTAGCACTTTTAGATGTTAGTAATAATTCTGGTAAAGCTTCAGATATATTATCATCAATCATCTTGATATAAGTTCCTTCCACTTTGATTACAAATTCACATACATTATTTTTAAAAGATTTTTCATCTAAACCCTGAATTCCCGTTACTGTTTTCAGTTTCTTTTTAATCTGCATCCTTTCTGTTGGAGAACAATTAGAAATGATCATTGTTATTTTTGAATAATTTAAGACATTAGAACGCCATTTTTCAATAATTTTCTTAAAAAATTTATCTGCTTCCTCTTCCCAACCTGAACTTAAAGCTTTTTGACTGGCTTCTAGTGGGGAGCCACTATGTTCAGTTTTAGTTGTATTAAGAGATGCTAAGATTCCTCCAGTATCAGTATTGATTGCTTTTAAACTTAAACTGACAGTGTAAGCATAAACAGATACTCCATAAGCCTCTCTTTGAGAAGCAAGTGATGCAGCCGCTTTTCCACTTATAATTAACTCTGCTCCAAATCTAGAAGCTAAAGCCTGAGCCTTTGAAGCATCATTTCCTATACTGTCAGCTTCTTTCACAGCATTAAATTGACTCTGGTCTATTAAAGGAAATGTTTTGCTTGAAAAGTAACTCTCTATAGCATGACTTATAAGTGGAGTAGGTTCTCCATCCATTGTTTCTTCAATAACAATCATAGTTTTTGGATTGCCTTTAGCAGCTAAAATTACTTTAATCCCTTTAAGATCAGATTCTAAATTTGCTTCTTTAACTAAAGCTTTTACTTTAATTCTGGTTAAGCCATCCGCTCCTTTACTATCTTCTAGGATCTCATATTCCTTAACATACCCTTCAACATTGGAATATATATTATCTTCTATAAGTTGAAAGTTTTTAACTAGAGACTCGGAACTTACAAAGATTCCTACTGCTTTTTCAACAGCATTTCTTAAAGCTTTTTGTAATGCTACTTCATGAGCAGCCATTCCTTTTCCAGATGCCATTCCAATTCCTTCAACTACTTTCTCACTGGCTAAGAGATTTATAGAAGATATAAGCACAAAGAAAATTAAAATATTGAGTAGTTTTTTCATCATTCCCCCTAAATTAAATAACAATAAAATTTAAGCCTGATGTTAATCAGGAGTGAACTTAGATTCAATAGTGTAATTTAAATAAGATTTAACTCCCTGTCAATTTTTATTCCTGTTCATTATAGTTATTTTCTGTAATTATTAAAGGGAGTCATGAAGCCTCTCTTGACAAATTTTTAAAAAAAAACTAAGAAATGAATAATTAGAAAGATAACATGCAAGTTGATATATTAATAAAGGCGAGAAATATAATATTATGAAAGATAAAAGAATTTTAGTAGTAGATGATGATAAAAACTTGATAGATTTGATTACTCAAGTATTAAGTATCTATAATATAACATACGATACAGCTTGTTCAGGTGTGGATGCTTTTGAAAAAATCAAGCAGAATTTTTATCATATGATAATATCTGATGTTAAAATGCCAAAAATGGATGGAATTGAGCTTTTGAACAAAATTAGAGAATTTCAAAAAGATAGTGAACAAAAAAGTAAAGTAACTTTAATGACTGCTTATGCAAGTTCAGATATTATAACAATGGCAAATCACAAAGGAATGGATTATTTATTGGAGAAGCCTTTTGAAATTTCATCATTAGTAGAGCATATTAAAAAAACTTTACAAGAGCTATAATACTTACGAAAAGAATAACTTATGGATAATTTAAAGTTTTTGACTTTTGATCAGGTAAGAGATGCTGTTTCTCAATTTGGATCTCCCACTTATCTTTATGATGAAAAAATATTAAAAGAAGCAGCTTCCCAGGTGCTTAATTTTCCTAATGCATACGGATTAACGGCACGTTATTCCATTAAAGCATCTTCTAATGCTATTATTTTAAAGATCTTTGATAAGATGGGGTTGCATTTTGATGCAAGTTCAGGGTTTGAAGCCGAAAGAGCTTTAAAAGTAGGTATTGACTCAGATAAAATTCAAATTACAGCGCAAGAACTGCCAGTAAATCTTCAAGATCTGATAGAAAAAAAAGTTTTATTTGTTGCCTGTTCTTTGAATCAGATAGAAGAATATGGAAAATTATCTCCGGGGTCTTCTCTTGGAATAAGAATAAATCCTGGACTAGGTTCAGGTCATTCAAGGCAGACTAATGTTGGGGGCCCCTCTTCCAGTTTTGGTATCTGGTGGGAATATATAGATCAGATAGAAAATCTTCTTAAAAAATATGACTTAACAGTGAATAAATTACACACTCATATAGGCTCTGGATCAGATCCGATCGTGTGGGAAAAAGTAGCCATGATGAGTTTAGAAACTTTAAAACAATTTCCAGATGTAACGATATTAAATTTAGGTGGTGGATTTAAAGTAGGTAGAATGAAAAATGAAGTTTCTACGGATATGAATCAATGTGGTCATTCAGTTAGAAAGTCATTTGAAGAATTTTATAATCAAACTAATCGTAAAATAAAGCTGGAAATAGAGCCTGGAACTTTTTTAACTGCTCTAAGTGGTGCTATAGTGACAAAAGTGATGGATAAGGTATATACAGGTAAACAAGGGTATACTTTTTTGAAGCTTAATGCAGGAATGACAGAGATTATGCGTCCAGTCTTATATAATGCAAGACATCCCTTAATTGTGGTTAGTAGGGACAAAAACAATGATCTTAATATGGATACAGAAGACGTAATTGTAGTGGGGCATTGTTGTGAAAGTGGTGATATTTTAAGTCCGATTAATCCTGAGAATGAGAATTTGGAAAATATCTGTTTAAAGAAAGCAAAAATTAATGATTTGCTCGTTATAGATGCTGCTGGTTCATATTGCTCCAGTATGACTTGTGCGAATTACAACTCTTTTCCTCGCGCTAACGAAGTTCTTTTAAAAGAGGATGGCTCTTTTAAATTAATTAGAGCAAGACAAACTATTCAACAAATGATCGAAAATGAGCAATTTGACTGAAATTACGATTACCTGCTGAAATAAATAAAATGGAAAAAGTATTCTTCAGACATGTTAAAAACTTTGAAAAATCTTCAGAATTTTTATTACTGGCTTCTTTAATTGATCCAAGTCGACCAGTTTTCAGGATTTTTTTGAATCATTCATTATTAGTAGCAAATAAAGCGATGCAAGGAGCTAACAAAGTTAAACATCTTAATCCTGATTTTCGATTTATTCTGGAAGCAAGTATGTTTCATGATATTGGGATTATTCAGACTTTTGCTCCAGATATAGATTGCTTTGGCAGAGCTGATTATATTGAGCATGGTATTTTAGGTGCTGAGATTTTAAGAAAAAATGGTATGGAGAAATTAGCTAGAGTATCGGAAACTCATATTGGAGTTGGCATTACTAGAGATGATATTAAAAAATCTAATTTACCTTTACCTTTAAAAGATTATTTTCCAGTCTCTTTAGAGGAAAAGATTATTGCCTGGGCAGATAAGTTTTATTCTAAAAATCCCGTTAATAAGGGGCAACAAAAGAGTTTAGATGAAATTTTATCTGGAATTGGAAAGTATGATAAAAAGAAGATGGCAATATTTTTAGAATGGAATGAGATGTTTAATTAGTTCTGAACAGAAATTATTCAGACGCGCTTAATCTTATTTTAGAATAAGATCAGTCATACTTTATATCTTATCTTTTAATCCATAAGCATTAATTTTTTGATAGATAGTTTTACGGGTTACTCCACAAAAATCAGCTGCTTTTTGAGCTCGTCCTTCATATTTGGCAATAACATTTTTAAAATAATATTTATCACAATTTTTAATAAAATCGTTATATGGCATATTCCAGTCATCTTCTGAAAGATTTACTGATAGCTTTTTGTCAATATTCTGGATTTCTAAGCCTTTAGATAGAATTACACAACGTTGAATAAAATGTTCCAACTCTCTGACATTTCCAGGAAAAGATTTTGATTGTACTTGAGTGATAAATTCATCAGTAACAGTCAATGGTTCCTTTTTAAATTTTTCACATGAGGTCGATACAAAGTTTTTTATTAATGATGGAATATCTTTTTTTCTTTTTCTTAACGATGGAATTTGCACGGGGAATACATTAAGTCTGAAAAAAAGATCTTCTCTAAAATCAGACGCTTTAACCATCTCCTCTAAGTTTTTATTAGTAGCAGCAATAATTCTACAAGATGTCTTTTGTACTTTATTTGATCCTACTTTTTCAAATTCATTTTCTTGAAGAACTCTTAAAAGTCTTTTTTGAATAGAGGGCGGAATCTCTCCAATTTCATCAAGAAAAAGAGTGCCATCTTCTACAATTTCAAATTTACCCGATTTTTTTACATTTGCACCTGTAAAAGAGCCTTTTTCATGACCAAAAAGTTCGCTGGCTAAAAGATTTTCGTCCAAAGTGGCGCAATTTACTACAACAAAAGGTTTGTCTTTTCGATCACTTTCATAATGAATGGCTTTAGAAAGCAGTTCTTTTCCAGTTCCTGTTTCTCCATTTATTAAAATGGTAACGTCCAGATTTAAAGCTGGCTTTACGAGCTCTATCATTTCAAGCATACTCTGACTCTTTCCGATAATGTCACGAAAAAGAATGGATTCTTTATATTTTCTTTTTAGTATGACAAATTCCTGATTGGTTCTTTCTTGCTGATGTGCCTTATTTAATTTAATAAGTAATTCATCATAATTTAAAGGTTTTGAGAAATAATCTAAAGCCCCATTTTTCATTGCTTCTACAGCAGTTTGAATGCTTCCATGAGCGGTACACATAAATACAGGTAAATCAGGATATTCTGTCTCTGTTTTTTTAACAACATCTATCCCGGATTCTGTTTTAATTTGTAGATCCACTAAAGCTACTGAATATTCATTTGTATTAAGTTCGATAAAAAAATCTTTAGATGTAGTTGTTAGAAACACTTCCCATCCCTTCTCTTTTAGAATGCTCGCTGTCATTTGACTAAAAACAATATCGTCATCTATTATTAATAAGCGTTTCATAATTACTCCTGATAATGGCTGAATGAGAGCCATTTATTTTTTACAATCTTAATTAAAAAATAAAATTATACTCTTTTAGTAAAAAATCAAAATAATAAAAGTTTTAAATGGGAAGAATAACAGAAAATGTTGTTCCCTGACTGGTAGTACTTTCTACCAATATTCTGCCTTCATGTTTTTTGATAATATCAAAGCACATGCTTAAACCAATGCCTGTTCCTTTATCTCCTTTAGTTGTAAAAAAAAGATCAAATATCTTATCCAGATCTTCTTGTTTTATCCCCTTACCTGTATCTGTAACTTTGATAGACATAATGTTTTCTTCTACAATAGTTTCTATTAATAGCTCTCCTCCACTTTCCATTGCTTCAATAGCATTCATAATAAGATTCAAAATAACCTGTTTCATTTGATCTGTATTTACTAAAATTTCAGTAATATTCTTAGCTAAATTTAATTTTAAAGTTATATGATTTTTGTTAATAGTGCCTTCTAAAAATTCAAGAGTTTCTTTAATCAGATGATTGATAGAGCACGCTTGTTTTTCCTCTTTATCTGGTTTTGAAAACTGTAAAATCCTTTGACAAAGATCAAGCATTCTAGTTGCCTCTCCATGCAATGCTTCGACACATTGATTAGCTGGGTCTTCAGGTTTTATAAATTGCTGGAACCAGATTTTCATATTAACCAGATTTCCTAAAGGGTTTTTTAATTCATGTACTATTTGAGCTGCAGTCTTTCCCACATTTGCCAGCTTCTGAGAAATGATAATCTCTTTATGAGAAAGGTCTAGTTTTTCTTTCAGTTGTGAGATGCTTTTTCTTGATTTTTCAATCTGACGGGTAATAAATTCGGCATCGGAAATCTCTTCTGTTTCAGCATTATATTTATCATCATTGTCTGGATTTATTTTATGTTCCCATTCAGGATTAAAGACGACAATCTTTTTCTGAGTACTTTCTTTATTTTGCATAAAAGTTAAGGCTTTGAGAATTAACTGTATAGTTGGAGTTTTTATATCAGAAAGAGGAATTATAAAAGCGTGTGTTTCACATTGCATTTTTGTTTCCAGTTCTGTTTGAATTTTTTCTATTTTGCGTATAAATTTTTCGAAAGAAGTTTCCATAAACAAGAAATAAAAAGAGTTGGATTTTTTATCCCAGGAAATGATCTCTCTTGATAGATTTTTATGATTAATTACTCTGGCAATGCTTTTCAAATTGATTTTATATGTAGAGTGATTCGTCAGGCACAAAGTTCCCGCATAGTATCTTTTGATATATTCAGAATCAGACAATATTTTTCTTAGGTTCATAAGGTAATAAGAGACAACAGGTAATGAAGTGGATGCATCATAAATTATGGCATTTTTTATCTGCCGGTTTTCTTGCCAGAGAGAAAAATAAAAATAGAATTCTTTGCTAAAAGCTATAAGTAGCACTGCAAGCAAAGGGACTACTCCCTGCCATTCATGATTTTGTCTAAAAAGCAGGTAATCGGTCAGCCAGATAGTAATTAAAGATAGAGAAGTTATAGTTATATTCTTAATTTTCGATAGTCTTGAGGAAAGTTTAAGGTAAAAGTAAACCAGGAAAAAGCAGAGTAATATGTCTGGCAATAAAGGTAAATTTTTGGGAAAGCTGTTATTTAAAAAACTTAAAAAAATATTATTAACAACAACTATGCCTAGTTGTGAACCTAAAGGAGTTAAATGAATATCATGATAGATATCTGATTTATGTCCTAAAAAAACCACCTTATTTTTGAAAAAATCTGATTGAAATTTATTGTTGATTACATCAATAAAAGAAATAGTTTTCAGGTTTTGTTCTTTATAATAGTTCTTAAAATTTAAGGAAAAATTTTCACCATAATAAGCATCTTGTATGGTGTTACTATCACTTTTGAAATGAAGAGAGTTTTTAATAATGTCTTGTTCAATATTTTTAAGAGGTATCTTTAAATATTGCATCATCAATAAAGCTTCGGCACAAAAATAGTTTTTATTCGAATCTATATCAAAGAAAAAAGGAAGCACCCCTCTAAAGACATGATCTTTATCTTTAATGATACTTGAAATGCCAATTGCAATAGCAGATTGTTCAATTTCTTCTGGTTGTTTAATTACAGAGCCATCTCTTTGCACAAAGTTAAAAAGAATCATTTTATTTTTTTTTATTTGCTCTATAAGTTTTGTATCTTCGTCTTGATTTTGGGATTTACCGATGAATGCAGAATCTAAAGCAAATAATTTGGGTTTTTGCTGGAAGATTTTTTTAATTACAGAAGCTATTATATTTCTAGGGTAGGGGAAACGATATTTAAAGGCATCATCAGTTTTAGGATCTATTAAAATAATGACAGTTTCAGGATCTATTGTTGGAGATACTTTAAGAAAATAGTTTAAACGGTGATGATAGTCATGAAGCTTTTGAGACCAAAGATAGACATAGGGAGTTTTAATATCTATAGTTTTAATTAAGAATAGAATAAAGAAAGCAGTTAAAAAATAGCGAAATTTAAATAAAAATGAAGGTTTAGCTCTGATAATTTATTCACACTTTTAATAATTAATTTTAGAATTACATAATAATCTTTTAAGTACTGTCTTTCCAGTAAAATCTGCCATCTTTTAAAATATATACACTGATATTTAAAGGCTCATTTACAAGCTCAGGTTTATAGCCTATCCCAGTTTGTGCATTTGAGCCGCTACTATTTCCGTTTTCGTTATCGTTAACAATAGAGTCATCGTTAGATTGAGCCAACATTAAATCAGTTGGTCCGTGCCTCAGGAAGTCCTCTGTGTATATCATATAGGCCTTTGCACCTTGAGTAAACACCATGGTATTGGTTTCTTTATCCCAATCTAAGTGATAAGTATTAGTAGTTGCTGGTGCAAAGCATTCACCGAAATAGGGAGGAGATGGTTTTGAAAAACCAGAAGCGATTGCTTCTTCTAAAGTACCATCAGCTTGCATTTCAGTCAGACTATCCTCATAATGTGTAATCGCTTCCTGATATTCTGTCATTACTTGAGTCTGTTCGTCTTCAGTGAGTTCCGGCTGCAAAGTATATGCATCGACGTTAACTAATTCTTCATAGACAGCATGATCTTCTTGCTCTGGATCAAAATGTTCTCTTTTATATTTTTTAACTAATCCCTCCCATGGTCCTTCAGTATATCTTTCTAACACGGTATATTTTTCATTATTACGCATAAATGATTCTTCTGCATTTAATGTGTCATTAGAGTCTGAATTACCATCCTCAGAAGTTTCTTCTATGTCAATATCCCCACCTTTAAAATCCAGAAAAGAACCTGCTGATGCAAAGGAACCATTAATATATTGAACCAGCTTGCCATTACTTAAAATACCATTGGCAAAATTAGCATGAGAGTTGTAATACTGGTCAATAAAAAGTAAGCGAGAACCACTGTCTAAGCTGGCAATAGATTTACTGTTATTAATATTGGATATGGTTGGTCCCCAGATGGTATAAAGAGCTCTAAAAGCATCTCTTGCAGCCGGACACTGAGCAGTAGATAAGTTGCCCTGACTAATAACATTAAATATTCGTTTATCTTCCAGATCGTTTACTTCTGTAAAGGAGTAATTGTCCTGAAAATAAAGGATGGCATTAGTATGAAGATTTTTCAGATTACTTATACAGGCAACTTTATCACCATAGCGTTTTGATTGTCCCGCAATATGAGATACAATAGCAGCCAGAATCAAAATGATAGAAATTACTACAATAATTTCTATTAATGTAAAAGCTCGTCGGGAACTCATCTTATTTATAACCTCTTAGAAAGCGTGACTTATTTAAATATAGCACATTTATTATCCTAAAATCAAGTTATTTTATGTAAGACAGTTTTAAGTTTTACATTTAGTTTCATGCTCATCTATCTGCATATTATTTTTCGTTAAGAAGTAAGAGTGAATCTGTAACTTTAAAGTTACAGATTAGTTTTTAAGACCATTTTTTTAAAGATTAAATCAACTATTTGTAGTGTCTTAAGATTCTGTTTTGCAAGATGATATGTATATTAAAAAGTAATTTGAATAATTGCTTTATAGCGATGGCATAAAATTTGCTTTTTAAGGAGATAAACAATCAATAAAACAAAACAGGAGAATAACTATGAAAACGATAAGAATAATAATTACATTAAGCATGATATTTAATTTTTTCTTAACCTCTTCGGTAGCGCAGGAATTAGGAATTCTTCCAGTTATACCGGGAAACGAACCTTCGTATAAAAACAGAGAAGAAGCATTACAAAAAGATCAGTCTAAAAATGAATCTTCAAAATCAAGAAATTCTGTAAATTCATCATATATGAAGATTAATCGACAAAGGCGTCTTTTAAAAGTAAAACGTAATCAGCAGGATAAAGAAACCGTTAACCGTATTAAACAAAATATCAATATCAGGTCTCTTAAAACAATGCCGGAAGATATCTCTTCCATCACAAGAGAGATCCTTAATAATTCAGAAAACAGCTCTCAAATTAAAAGTTTTATGTCTGCTGCTACAGCAAGCAGTCGGCAGAACAGAAGTTCCATTCAAGAATTTGTTAAAAGTGAATTTGATGTAGCTGATGATAAAATAGATTTACTAACCTCTCAATTATCAAAAGGAAATATTTCGAAAGACAATCAGGCAATATCTATGAATGTAATGCTTTCACTTGCAGTGAGAAAATATGATAATAAGAGAAGGACATCGGAAAATATCGAAATGGTGGCAGATAAGAATACTGTTTTGGGTAGTGATATCAAAGTTGAGATTTCAAATGATTTAAAAGGAGAGAAGTTGCAAAAAGCAGCTCTTCTTTTCGATTCTAAAACAAGTATCTTAAAAGGTGCAATTATTGAAGAAGGTAGTGAGATTACTACCTATATTTATAACAATGAGGAATGGCAGAATATAGCAGAGACTCAAGTTGTTAGCTCTGTTACCGATGGAGATAAACAATATAAGGATGCTTTTAAGACCATCAGAATCAATGAAACTTTTTATCAAGAAGGTGACAATAAAGGATTGCTTAGTGGTTATGTTGAAGAAATAAGAGATGAATCGGAAAACTTAATTGAAAGAAAAACAGTCTTTGATATCGAATATGATAATGGCATGTTAGTTAGCTTAAGAGAAATAGAAAATCAATATGATAATAATGAGGTTGTTCAAATAAAGGAAAGTATTAGAACTTTTAATGAAGAAGGAAGAATGATTCAAGATGAGAAGACAATATCTGATAACGATGGAAGGACAATAATAATTGAAAATATTACAAGAGAATATGAAATATATCAAGAAGATAGAAATGCAGGTCTGGTTAAAGGTTATATTGAAATTCGCATTAATGACAATGAAAGAGAAAAAATAACCGTTTCAGATATTCAATATGAAGGAGATCAAATTAAATCCCTTACTGAAACCAAAGAAATTTTCTATTACAATGATTATATACAAACTTCTGTTAGTCATAAAATATTTGAAAATGGAAGAGTTGTTCAAGAAACAACACAAATTTTTGATGCAGATGGTAAAATTATCAGTGTAAGCGAAATTGTAAATCAAGATTTTAATAATACATCAGTAACAGAGGATGTAGCTTCTATTGTTGAAGGAACTTCATTGCTTTCTATGAATGTATTACAGTTTATACCTCAAGAGAGTAATTTATATTCCAGTTTAAATCCGTTCAGAATGGTGCGTATTAGTGAAACTTTTTATCAAGAAGGTGATAATAAAGGATTGCTTAGTGGTTATGTTGAAGAAAGATGTGATGCTGTAGGCAATATTTTTGAAAGGATAGTAGTTTCCGATATCGAATATGATATAAATGGTTTTTTAACTTCTAAGACAACAACAAGATTTGTGAGAGATATGGAATCAGGAGAATTGATAATACAGTATATTCCTAATTCTGCCGAACAGGCATTAGCTAATATAGCTCAGGTTTTACAGGTAGATATTGAAGAGTTAGATATTGCAAACTTAGTTAGACGAGAAACACCAGATAACAGATTTTATCAATACACTTATCAGAAAAGCGATACCGAAGACATTATTATTCGTGGAGAAGTTAAAAATGGACGCGTAGAGTTTAAAGAGATTAAGGTAGTTGAAAGTAGGTATGCAGATAATGGTTTATTAGAAAGAGAAGAGACTACCATTTTTGAATTTAATGAAGAAGTCGGAGAATGGCGTGTAACAGAAGTAATCGTGTCCGAGAACATTCATGATCAAGTTGAGCAAGCATTGTCTAATATTGCAGAAGCTTTGAGGATGGATATTGATAAATTAGATGCAGAAAAGCTAATCAGGACCTATACACTAGATACCAGTTTTTATCAATATAGCTATCAACTCAGCGACAATGAAGTTGTAGAAATTTATGGAGTAGTTGAAAATGGGCGTGTTGAGTTTAAAGAGATTAAGGCAGTTGAAAGCAGCTATGCAAATAATGGTTTGCTGGATATTGAACGCACCATTACCTTTGAATTTAGTGAAGATGAAAATAAGTGGCTTGTCACGAAGCTAAATGAGACGCAGTATGATCATCACCCTGCAGAGCTAGCGTTATCCGTTATATCTGCAGCCTTAAATATTGAAAATTTAGAATCTGAAAACCTTATTCGCCGAGAAACTCCAGAGAGCAGTTATTATGAATACAGCTATCAAGAAAGCGAAGATAAAGTTATTACAATTCGTGGAGAAGTTAAAAATGGATTTATAGAATTTCAGGATATTCAGGTAGTTGAAATTACGTATCATGATGATGGTTTATTAAATAGTAAACACACTATATCATTTGAGTTTAATACAGAAGAGCATAAGTGGCTGGCAACACAGAGCAGAGAAACGGTGTATGAACATAATCCTGTAGCATACGTGCTAGCAGAGACATCCAGAATTCTAAATATTTCTTTGGATAATATTAATTTAGAACAATTTCTAAAAATAGAAGGAGAAGGATTTAATTATAGATATATTACAGATGAAGGAAGTATTGTAACTATTCATGCGATAAATAATAATGGAATGTTGAAGTTTGTATCTGCTTCTATAATGACAGAATATCGAGATGAAACTGGCTGGTTAAATGCAACTAAAACTATAGAGTTTAAATTTGATGAATTAATTGAAAATGATAATAAATGGGTGGCATTTTCTGGTGTGAAGAAAGTATTTCCCACAGCACAAGAAGTCACTTTAAATGAAATTGCAATAGTTTTAGGTGTTTCTCCGGACACTCTTAATCCTGAAAATTTGATTAAAGATGAAAACTCTGGAAATATATATTCTTTCATTTATAAACTAAATGAAAATGATAAGTTACTAATTAAAGGCGATATCATTGATGGAAGTATGATCTTTAATTCTATTGAAAGAATTACAATTCAAAATTTTTATATATTTGAAATAACTTCCTCAACTAACTATTATAGAGAAAATAGTGAATGGCTTGAATCTTACCCCATGATCATTAATATTCAGTTTAAACGACAATTTTTATTTTGGTGGTTATCCAATATGTATGGACCAGAAGCTATTTGATTACAAAAGGATAATTAATATGAGAGGCAGTCTTAGTTAACTTTGGTTAGCTAAGACTGTTTTTATTTTACTTCTAATATTCAGCAGTGGTTATGCTACTCTTGTAGAATAAATAAAACGAGAAATTATTTTTTGTATAATTTAATGCTTTCAACAGTTTCATCTATTGGGGATAATCCCTGTGTTTTACCTTGCTTATTAATAAAAAGAGGTGCCGGAGCGCCAGCTTTGTATTTTATTTCCAGAATAAAAATACCATCGGTATACTTAACAATACCGCCAAGCAGATTATTATTGTAAGCAGAATATTCATTTTTGGTATTTAATGCTTTAGATATAATAGCTTCTACTTTCGCACGTTCCATTCCGTTTTGTATATCAAGATTTGTTAATGATGATATTTTATTAGAATATGAATAGAATGTTGTGGAAAACAGGAACAGTATTAGCATGAAATATTTCATATATTTCCCTTACGCTTTGTAATCAGTGGTGTCAACACTTTGGAAAAAAAATTTGCTTAACTCTATGACTTTTTCTTTGATATTAGAAGCTTCTGTAATCTCGGTTACCATAGCGATGGTACCAACACCCAGATTTATTAATTCACTCAAGTGGTGTTTTTTAATTCCACCCATTACTGAGAAAGGCAGTGAAGTCTTAATGTTTTTTAGATAATTTATACCTAAAGGAAAACATGTTTCTTTGGTATTTGTTGAAAAAAGAGGTCCAATATTGATATAGGAAGCGTCATGTTTGGTTGCTTCAATAATCTCATTTTCATTATGCGTAGATATTCCAATAATCAGTTTTTTATTTAATTCTCTTGCCGCCTGGCAGGGGAGATCATCTTGTCCTAAATGTACTCCATCAGCTTTAATGGCTATAGCAATATCTATATGATCATTAATGATTAATTTAACCTGATTTTTAAGGGTGATCTCTTTATACTTTGTTGCTAATTCAAAAAAAGCTTTTTTAGATATTTTCTTCTCTCTAAGTTGTACGATTTTTGCACCACCTTTGATCACTTCTTGTAATACATTTAAAGAACTGCGTCCTTTACAAAATTTTTCTGTAATAACTGGATAAAGTCCCCTGGGTAAAACAGACAT
>Ga0209633_10003309_pt1 | contig 14965 bp, 29 predicted proteins | sample Cruoilmetagenom1_FD_187290 | JGI IMG/M metagenome (GOLD analysis project Ga0209633, IMG submission 187290) | Oil polluted marine microbial communities from Coal Oil Point, Santa Barbara, California, USA - Sample 1 (SPAdes) (version 2) | ecosystem: Environmental > Aquatic > Marine > Oil seeps ... | reverse complement strand
TCTGATTAGCTGGCAGTTTGACCGGCGTAATTTCGTAATACCGGCCTACGCCGCGCGCGTAATCGAGAACTTTTGCAATGTCGGTTGCGGCGGTTGTGGTTGCTGCCGCAGTATCGCCTGCGCCGCCGATGCCGTATTGCTGCGGGAAAACACCGAGTGGGCCATCGGTCAGATACGATTTCGAACCGATAAACAAATCAAGATTGCCCGAATTCAGCACGTCAAATGCATCTTGCCAGTTTGTTTGAACCCTGGCGATCGCATCAACCGCAATTGCAGCGCCGACTTCGAACGTGACTTGAATTCCAGTAATCAGGAATTCCTGCGGTCGGGGGAACTGCCCTGCCGCGCGCATATTCGTAGTCGAAAGACCGCCTGCAATACTGCCGACCGTATCCTGAAAAAACGTCAACTGTGTATGGCCGAGCGTATCGTAAGCCTGATAATGGTACGCAGGCTGCCAGATGACCTCATATTTTCCGACGCGGTTAACGTTGTATTGTTTCAGCGCGGCAATACTTGGTGGCCGATTCGGCGAAGTACCGCCGAGTTGTAGTGCTTCCATTTTGCTTCACCTTTTGGTTACTTTAATTAAGGTGCGCCCCTGGCGCGGCCAAATTTGGCGGGATGATTATTCATCCGGTAAAACTTTGGACAATTCCTAAAAATTATCCATGTAGCCGGTCTCGTCCCCGCTACCGTCGATATATTCATTCATACCGAAACCGTCTTGCTGAAATTCCATTGATTCGGTATCGAGCGACGGCAAATAGCTTCCCACTTCACCATTTTCATAGGGACTATAACCGCTTCCGTAATAGCCCATGCCATCCGCATCCAGATATTCGCCCATCTGAATACCGGGGGCAAAATTCGCGACTTGCTTTTTAAGCTCGTCGTGCAAAACAACGGTCAAAGCGCCGTTCGCCATTTTTGCGGCGGTAGCAGGTCTGACAAGTTTGATTCTCTGGCCCACAACGCCGATACCAATGGCGAGCAAGGCTTTAACGCCGGTCCCGACGAGACCCACTTTCAGATTTGCCGGAAGTGGCAAGTAACCTTGCACAACATCGAGACCTAGTGCGCCCGCCGCACCCCATCCAGCATCCACTATCTGATTTTGGATACTGCGCATGGTAAAGGCCGGACTACTTCGACGCCGTGTAGTTCTGCGCCTGCGGGCTACCGGGTTACTTCTACGCCTTGTTGCTTTTCGTCTTGTGGTTTTGCGCCTCACTGGATTTGTTCTCCGTCTTGAGCCGCCCCTTGCGCGGCGTCGATTTAATGCGACAAGTTTACGTGTCGCGGCCTTTTGCTTTGCTGTGCGCCTTTTTTTCACGGGATTTTTCCTCGTTGAAGTTTTCCGCCGTGTCTTTTTACGGGCAGACGGATTGACTAATAGAATCTGTGGCATTTATCTGTCCTCAATTCCACGTTCGGTAAATTCATATTCCCCTCCGAGAACATGCAAAGATTCGCCGTCATGTGATGCTGCAAGGGTAGGGCGGCTGCTTTTCTTAAAAGTGTGACGGTATCTTTCAGTCTTGCCGTCGCGCATGGTGGTGTAATCTACTCCATCTAAATGGCCAATGACAACCCCGACTTTCGGGACTCGTATTTTTACCTTGGCGAGTCTTTCGGGATGATCGCCCCGGAAGTCTCTGAATAATTCCTTAGCGTTTTCTATCTGTCCTTTTGTAGCTCCTACCGGGTTTCGGACACGAGTGTCCCGGCGAGCTACACTTTTCCCGTAATAACCGCCTTTATCGCATTTGGACTTGTGGTTATATCGGTGACAACGCATCGACGCCCGCAACGTTTTGCAAAATTTTGCGCTTTACCTCTCTTGTGCCAAATCGCTGCACTTGATTTTTGGGTAGCCCATGAAACGCCGTCATGGTAAACAACTTTTTTTCCGGTCGGCGAATAGGTGGCAACAACCCAGTTTGAGTGTTTTGGCGTCGGATTTTTTCGCTTTGCCGTTTTCGTAGCCTTAGTCATTGAATATTTGACTTTAGCTCGCCTCTTATTTAAAGCAACCAACTTTTTTGTTGCGGCAATCTGTTTTGGAGTGCGGGTCACTCGTGACCGCTTTTTCCGTGTCGTTTTCTTTTTCATCAAACTACCTTCCGAAAATAAACCAAGCCGCTAACGCGCCGATACCTACCGTTTTCCAGTCAATACCCAGTCCGAAAAATCCGCCGCTTGCTACCGCTTTGCTTGCTTGTTCCAGTGCAACGTCACGCGGCGTCCCTGGATTTTCTCGCTGAATTTTTGATGCTTCAATTGCGATGAATATTTTTCTCATGGCGCTATTCAATAGCAAAGCAGCGGCAACAATACTCGAAACCCAAACGGCGGCGGGAATTTGAATAGCACCTAACCCGCTCATAGGCCGGTAACATTCAAGAGAACCGGCTGGCCGGTAGCCGAACCATGACCGAATTTCGTCAATAGCGTCACCTATAACGGTCGATGACACGTCCGTTATTTTTCGGTATTCACGCTTCGCGGCATTCCAGGCGCCCACGGTTGTTTCAATGCTTCGTTTTAAAATTCGTCCGCGCCCGACCGCGATGGCGTAATCATCAATAAGGATTTGATTCCCCGTTGCGTAAACTTGCGCTTTCGTTTCCGGTTTAATCAATTTCGCGTAATTCGCCATGAACTCGTCAACGACGCGGACAAATTTGTTTAAATCTTGTTGGGATGCTTGCGACATATTTTTTCCCGTTACGTGTAAAACGTTACGCAAACCTTCTCATTGCCATGAACGCCAGCAAACCGAGTCCGCCCCACAACAACGCTTTATTGATACCTTCGCCTGCCGTCGATACAAGACGTTGCTGTAATTGTGGCGACATATCGACTTGAGTTCGAATAACTGGCGCCGAAGTTGCAACGTCAATTGGCGGTTGACCGGCTTCGGCGCGGGCAAGATTAATTTTCATCGCCTCTTTTTGATTACGTAAAGCAAGATAGGTTGTCCCGAGTCCGGTTGCCGCATCGGTAAATTTTTGCCAAAAACTTTTCGCCGGTTCCTCACCCAAACCTTTCAAAGTTGCTTCACTATTTGCGGCGATAGTAATAGCTTTCGCAAATATTTCTGGATGATTTTCTTTTAGCCAATTTGCAAACTGTAGCCGCGCTTGAGCCTGATTCATTTTTCCTAACCTCCAAAAAGCATATAGCCGAGAAATGCGGCCAATGCAAGTTTAGTAAAATCATTCGTTTTAGGTGATGATACATCAACGTCGTTTCGTGATGACGTAATATATCCTGGGTCAGTAAATTCCTTGTCTCCGGTTGTCGTGTCGCCACGTTCGGCGGCAAATTCCTTTGCCGTTTCAATATTTTCAACATACCGCAACTGACTACGATCCAGTACACGCGATTGACCGTATCCGGTTGGCTGGCTTGCGCGCGGCGGCAATGACGGCATCGGTGATGACGGTAACGGTTTACTGGCCGCAACTGGCGCCGTCTTTTTTCCCCAACTTCTAGGAATTCCCGGCACTTTAACCCCCTAATAAAATCGCGCCCACAACAAGGGCGGCAGGCAATAAATATTTGTCCATTGCGTCTTTTCTATTTTCCTCAACCGTTTGTATGCGCGTAATTGTCGGCGCTAAATCTGGTGACGGTTGCGGCGGAATATGGCGCGGCGTCGCTGCTTCTAATTGACGTTGCATTGCTGCAATTTCTTGGCGAAGTTTATTTTCCTCGGCGCGCGTTAATTTTCGTTGCAAAGATTTCGCCATTTCATCTTGTGCCGCTTCAAAAGCATATTGACGAAATGCAGCGCCCGAAAGTTCAATAGGCGGCGGCGGTAATTTTCCTTCAGCGATAGCTTTTATTGTTCGGCCTTTATTAACCCAATTAAGCATTCCCGCCGAACCTGTAGCAATTTTTGATAGAATGCTGGTTTTCGCCGCCGTACTCACGGCAGTAGCCGCTACCGCGCTACCACTAGCCGCTCCGGCTCCTGCCGCTACTCCTGGGGCAACCCCGCTTGCAACGCCCGATCCGCCCGCGCCAATGCTACCGACTTTCGCGGCGATCGCAGGTCCAAGAAAAATAGCGCCCGCAATACCGGCACCCACGGCGGCATACTTTCGATATTGCACCCATTTTGACCCTTGTTTTGCTTTGCATTTCAAGGTTGTCGGATACATTCGGAAATTATGGTGTGGATGCGTTTCAGGTTGTTTTCGCGAATTTGAAACGTGACGTGAATAATAATCATGCGTGTATTTATTGATAAAATCTTCGGGACAAACTTCGCCCCAATCTTTATCAATAGAAAGCCAAGGCCCACGAAAATAACTTTCCATTCCTGCCCTAGTGAAAGTTTTATAACGCGGTTTGCCATCTGGCCCCCATACGAAACGAAACTTTCCTAACGGAATATTGCCCCATTTTTCAACTGGCCATATTTCAAATAAACGCGCCCAATCTTCAGCCATTGTCGCTTCACGCAACGATTCAATAAATGCATACTTTCCAGGCGTGATATTCGCCGGAATGAAATCGCCGCCACTTCTGAATAACGTGGCATTATCGGTAACAACTTTTGGCTGTAGACGTTTCCTGTATCGAGGATCGATCGTAACGCCGTTTGATTTACGCGAAATAAATGTTGGCTTGGTCATTTAATTATGCTCCACCATGCGCCCCGAATAATTCATAGGCTTTCCTGCCGGGAATTTTTCGGTTGTTTCCAGGGGATACCATTTATGACCGATTTTTGTCTCGGTATAAACATGAACAAATGGACCGAGCATGTTTGATTTGATCGCCACAAACCGGGTGGGATGCCCGATAGACTCAAGTAATGCTGCCAGCAGCACGGCTTGGTCATCACAGTCACCTTGACCGTATTCAAGAGTTTTAACAGGAGTCGCGACCGTTTCAACGCCGCGCACGTCCCTAACGTACTGGATATTATCGCGCACGAAAGCGTGTACGTTATGAACTTGGCCTACCCAGTTTTTGTGGCCCGGAACGGGGGATATTAAAGAGAGCGCCAGTTCCCGAATCGGAATCGTTTTCTTGAACTGGCGCACTAGTCGCGACATAAGCCGCAACGTCGCCTTGGTACCGGCCGAACCGTTAGGTATTTGTTGCAGGGTCGCTCTTGTTATCGTCACTAGTGGGACTATCCTCGCCATGATGGCGCTCATCGCCATGATGGCGTTCAGTGCCCGCGACGGCAGGGGATGCATCCCTTGGGGACAAGTCCCCGGATGGCACGATATTAGCGCCGTCATCCTGGCCGCGCAAGTGGTCTTTCAATGGAAGTCCGCAAATATCACAATTTACGCCGCCTTTCGAGGATTCAAAAACGTGGTCAGGCTCTAAATCGGGTTCAACGTCCTCGGGTTCGCTCATAAGATCAATCACGGCTTCGCGCAAGGCGTCGAACCATTCACGATAACTGGCGGCGGCAGGTTCCAGTTTTACGATTTCATCTACGCATTTTTCGCTACTAATGAACTCCCACAATTCGTCTTGTTTTTCCTCGGGCGTATTATTAACGAGAATTCCGGCGAATACTTCCGGGGGAACATCTGTTTTTGCGTTCTGAATAAGAATATGAATATTCTTACGCATTTCGATGTTATGTTTTTCATTGTCCATAATTTCATCCGTTTTCGTTTCTGGCGCAGGTAAGCGCCCTTGAGTTGCCAAACCGTCCGGGGTTAGATCGCCACTTTCAGCACCTTTCGCAAGCGCCGCCGCGATTGGCCCACCTAACGCTTTTACAGTCTCCCCTAATAAGGAATAAAGATTCGCCTCGCCGGAATTTATGCCACCATCCCCGCCGCTGAATAATTCGCCGATCATTTTATATTCGGTCAAAGTTTCGATTAAAGTTTTTGGTGGCGGCGCCGGTTCCGGCCTGCTTACTCCCATAGCATTCATTATGGTCGCCATTGCTGTGGCCATTTTTGTCATTTGATCCATTGCGTCGCCGCCCGTTTGCGGTCCCGCAAGTTTCAAAAACATTTGTTCGGTCGCCATTTGTTGACGTTGCATAGCATCTGAAAATTTATCGATAAGCTGCCCAACATCATTTCCGGCAGGCGGATTATCCGTTGTATTCGGCGCTAAAATTCCGACCGTCTTTTTAAACTTGTATTTTCCTTTTGAATCACGTCCCTGGATTTGATAAAGCCCCGTTCCGAAGTCTTTACGAATTCTTGTGCAAAGTTGCGAAAACGTATAATCGTCAACTCCACATTCAAAACATTCAAAAATTTGTCGTCCTAATGGTCGCCCATTAGAATCCGTCAATTTTTTGCCTACCGTAATTTTCGCGTCAAATTGAGCGTCATGCATTTCCGTTTTGAATTGTTCAAACTCCGCGTTTTCCTCTTCCATTTTCACGTCTGGCTCATACTCCGCATATTGCGCGTCTTCAATATCGACCGGCGTATAGACTACTTGCTTAACCATTTTGTTGACCTCTTTTCATAAGTGATTGTTTGCGCTCTAAAGTGTCCACAAAATACGCCTAAAAATATCCATTGGCAAGCCATTAATTCTCCACTGATTATCCAATAGCCGCCCACAAAAAAGCCCCCTCCGAGTGTCCGCTCGCTTGAGGGGGCTTCGCCCAAAGGGTCTGGACCTCTGGGACTTACACGATCCCTTACGGGATACGCGCTATTCTACGTCCTGGGCGCCATTCTCCGGCTTGTGTTCCCAACACCATATAGTGTCATTCACGCCGGGAAAAATCGGCAACACACTAACTGTGATACCGGCAGGCGTCGGATTTTGAACGGCGATCATATGCGGCGGCAGGCGACGGCAAATCATTTGTTTCTTGCCGATAACTGGCTGGCCATCGGGCATTATTACGTCTTGCACGTCATGAAATTTGCACGTTCCGCAATGGTGAACGGGGCGCCCCGAAAAAGTGAGATCATCTGCCGTCACTTCGGGGCTAGTGTCAATTTCCCTGTTCACTTTTTCGCGTCAGGCTTGTCGTCATCCTTCGGCTTCGGCTTCGGCGCTGGTAATGCTTTTCGAAGATCGGCGAGCGGGTCATTTTCCGATGCGTCAATCAATTCGCGAACCGTATACTCATAACCGAGTATTGATTTCATCGGCTTGATGCCGACTTCAACGCCAAATCGAACCGAAACCGCCTTACCATTTTCGTCCGGCGTCCTTACTTTCGACGCAATCAAACCTTGCAACGGTTCCGGCAGGAAAACCTGCGGCGCCATGACTTGTTCGCCGGTTTCGAGGTTGGTTGCTTCGAACTGGCCGGTAAGCGCCAGCCATTCGCCATACGATGACGTTCCGATTTTGATACCGTTCGCAATGCCGATAACGGTAAAAAGAGGGATCGCTTTTTCGGGAGCGCTTACGTTACCAACAACGGTTTTTGCGCTGATTTTCTTAATGAGTTGTGCAGACATGATGATTCCTTATTGATTAATATTTATCACGGAAAAAAATTCCCGCAATTTCTAAATCGACATAAAGGATAGTGCCGAATTTTCCTACCTTGTCGATCGCATCGGCTTTATTCAAACGTCCAAGGGGAACGTTTCCACCATTCGTGCGATAGGCAGTCCAGCGACGCTTTTTATTTTCCAGGCGTCGATAACGGAATTCGATGTAAAGATTAATGAAATAAACACGCGCGGTCGCGAGTGCTAATGTCAGGCTGTGCCTGTTGAACTTGACCATGTTCTAACCCCTTTTATATTCCGGGGACTTTCACCCCAGTGTCCAGGAATTTACCCAGTCTGCCGCATTAAGCGGCTTTCAAACCCTTGAATTCCTTTTCAGCGCCATCGCTATATATAAGTATCAAACGAGTAACGCCGTTTACGGTCTCGTATCGGGTATCCACGACGACGCGCCCGCACACGTCATTAACGAGTGCGAGAAACGCCGCCTTTTTGATTTCGATTGCCCGATTCATAGTTGAATTTTAACCCGAATTTCGGTTCCGTGTCCACTATTTTTAGTCTTCTACAACGTCATAGTCAGACTTGAGAATTTCCAGCGTTTCCTCGCCGAAGCACCCAAAAGAAAAACGACGTACGTCACAATCGTCCGAATTAAGGGGATTCGGCGTAATCGTCACACACTTGGCTTTTATAAAAACGGTTATCACGCCGTTGCATTCCCTACGTTCCTCTAAAAAGTCAGCTAATGTATCCATGATAATTTACTCCTATTAACGCGCCCCTGCACATTCAAGTTTTACGCAATTAACTTCGCCACAATTCACGCACTCTTTTGTATAGTAAACAATCGACCCACGTTCGGTTTCTAATTTTTCGATTGTTTCCGCGTCGAAACATCCATAGTCGTATCGCGCAACCCCATGAATACAAGATGCTTTAAAACTAGGCGTAACTGTTACGGTTCGATTATCGGGAAATACTGCGATTGTCCCGTTAATTTCCTCTTGTACTTTAAAAAGTGTTTCTAGGTTCATTTGATTATCCCTTATAGAATTGAGTAAATATAATACCAAGGCAATTATTCCGCCTGCTTTTTTGTCATTGGAAACTCTGATAATTTTTGCAACGAATCTTTTATGCGCTGCAAATTATCGAGCATAATTAATTTGATGGCAGTATCCGTTTCAAATCCAGATACCTTTGTTTCGATCTTGAATACGTCCAGGGGGTCATTAGTCACAATACAGTCTCCGCGAATGAGAATGTATTATTGCTTACGCGCCCGCCTTTGGCTGTGACTCAGGTCACAGTATGGCTTTTTCTTTTTCTCGAAGTCTTTACATAACCGTATTCTAATTGGGGGCTTACGGCGATTGAACCGCTTATTCTTTATTTCCAGGGCTTCAAGAATCGTTAACTTTTTCGCGAACTGCAAAACCTCAGTCCAACTTTTACCGGTCCAAAAGTAACCGCGATCGTATATATAAACTTCATTTGTCATACTTCGCGCCAACTCGTTTGAATCTTAATTATGCTAATGTCATTTGCTGCGGCGTTAATTATTACGTCATTTTTTTCATTCACGAAACACACTAAAGCATCTGTGGCTAAGGTTGCCGGTACTTCCATAGAAAGAAAATTACCGTCAATTTCTATCTGTATTGATACCATTTTCATAATTTTAATTCCTATCTTTCATAAGCGAACAAATCCCATTTATCATTAAGCGCAATATGTTCGATACATTCAAAATTTAGAAAAAACGGCGGTTCCGTTTCGCCGTCATATGTCCATTTGTAAACGGCAATAATGCATACCGGGTCTTCGACATTATCATCGTTGCTGAACGAAGTTTCTAAATCTTCGTTAACTTCCTGCCACGAATAATAAATAGTAAGTTCCATTATTCATCCTTAAATTTTGGATCATACCCGCGCGGAACCGTTCGAATATCACTAGCCGTTATTTTAATTTCACGGCTAACGAAAGTTGGTTTAGCTTTGCTCATACTGAAAGTCGGCACGATATTATTAAACTGTACTTTTTCGCCCGCCGCAATATTGATTAAATCAATATGATCCAGCTTCGCCCCCTTGCTTGCCATTTTCCAGGCTACTTTGCATTCAGCTTCACGTCGCGTTTTTATGTTCGGGTCATCGCGCATCTTTTTATTAATTGCTCGTTTTTCGGCGCTATATTCCCATACCCCGTCATCACGTACTTTATGCATCGCATAAAGTTTTTTACCGCAAATTACTACCCGGTCATAGTGACTTTCAATTTCCCAGTCACCGAGTTCCGACGACAAATTGATTTCATCCCCGAAGCCCGCCGCCGTGATAGAATCCGTATCACAATATAGGGGCCTATCTGCCGTACATATAGCTGACCAAAGCTTAGCGCGTACATATCCCGTAATGCTCGCCGATGTTGCCAAGTTGTAAAAACGCTTTCTGCCGATCGCTGCTTGTTCGGCAAGAATGCACCATTCTTTGAAATCAATAACTGACTCGCCATCTTTCATACTCGCTATTAAACGCGGCATTTCACCGCGCGGTTTTAAGGTGTAGTTTTTATGCTTGCGAATATCCATACCGAATTTTCCATATAATGCATTCAGAAAAATTTTGCAGTAGAATTCGCCGCCCTTGTCCCCTGATTTTTTAAACGCTTGACGTAAATTCCAAAAGTAATTTACGTATTCCGAAAAATTTATAGTTTCGGTAAAATCGTAATGTTCCAAAAATGTATAATCTTCAATGGTCCCGGTTTCAAGTGCTGCAAGCACTTCCCACCCGGTTACAAAATATCGCCGCTTTTCGTCATCGGCAGGGAAGTATAAATTTTTATTAGTGCCGCGATACGGAAAGCAACCGCGCGCCACGCAATCAATGACAAAAAACATCGGTCCCCATTTATCCATATGTTTACGCGGCTTTCCAGGCTTACGCTCATATTCTAGTGAATAGGGATGATCCCGCATCATGGCATCGGGATAAGCACTTTTAATGTCGATTGACTTGAATAGTTTTCCGGTTGGCGGTCTTATATCACCGTACTCGAAACACTGTACGCGACCACCATAATAAAAGGGTTTGATTGTATCGTAGTATTCCGCATCGCTTCGCGGAACTTTATTGCCCAAACGATAATGCCAAAAATTCATGGCGGCGCTCGCCTGCGTAATATGGCGCCCATAATCTCGGTCAAACCCATACACCATGTTCCACAAATTGACGCAATCCGACTTAAGATAAGTTTTTATTTCATCCATGTATTGTTCGCGATACAAATAATGCATTTTGGAATAATCAATTTTTTCTTTTTGGTATTGATCCAAAGCAACCGGCATTAAATTAAATGAGTCGCGAAATTCGCATCGGTTAATCGTAAACCTAGCCAAACGCCCATTAATAATAAGCAGATCAGACTCAGGCTCAAAACGATGCGAGATAAAATGCCAATCAAACTTACCCCCATTGTGCGCGTATAGGATAATATTACGCTTGCTAACAAAATCCACGAAAGAATCAGTGTCAGTAAACTCGCGGTAAAAAGTATCGCCGTAACCGTTGTAAACCCCCCATATAAAAGGCTTCGGAATAATGCCAAGTTCAAATGGGTCCGTTTCGGAATCGGCTACCCATATTTCCCGGTTATCCTTCGGCATTAGTCATCCAGTTTTTGAATGATATTGGCAAGTGGTTTAAAATGTGAATCTTTATAACCAATATCCCCATGCGAATAAGCGTGCTGCTGACGATCATGAATCTTTTTATATTCAGCATATGCAATAATCCGCAATACAGCTAACTCAGGCAATTCTAATCGGATAGTTTTTAAAGACATTTTATTTCCTCATGTTATAAAAATAAAGCCGCCACTGGCTGTGTCTACTTAACGTGTAAGGCGATCTAGCGCGGGGCGGCTTCCGGCCGTAACAGGCCATTGTCACCCGGCAGTTCCGGGGCTAGTGTTAAAACAAATAAGTTTTTAAATTACGCTTACGAGTGACAGCGTTAAATTTTTCTTTAATTGCTACCGCTAAATCAATTTCCAATTTCGCCGCCAACAAATCAAGATAAATTGCAACGTCGGCAATTTCGTTCATCGCTTCAATCCTCAATTCATCTTTAGGAGGATCACTTGGCATTTGGCGAATCATCTTTTTCAATACGTTACACAACTCACCAGTTTCGCCAGCTAATGCGTTCCCCCACTCCGCAACGTTCCAACCATCCTCTAACGTACCGTGGCCAAATTCTGTTAGGCGCGTTAAATTTGCATTACGCAAATCTTCAAAAGTAGTTGCATCGTTTGTCATTTTCATTTCACTAACCTTTTTAAGAAAATCAAGATTCGCTTTTACGTCGATCTTCGACGGCCGCGGCCTTTCGGGTATGTAACGTAATCGACGCTTCATGTTCTATCCTCGATTTCAATTCATCCGAAAATTCCCGCCAATCGCCAGACTCAAACCAATGATTACCGTTTGAGCCGACCAATACGGCGCGGTACTTACCCTCATGAATGGAAACTCTATACATTAAGAATCGCTAAACGTAAGTCATTTAGAACATCTAATGATTCTTGCGTTAAATTACCTTCACCAGTTGCTAAAGAATTTTTCGTTTTTTCTATTCCACAAATAGCGACTAGTGCTATTCCCAAATCATTAACTTGATCGTGAGTCATACCTACCCAGTACGTTTTTTCAACTTCAATTCTTGTCTGCATTTTTGTATCTCATAAGAAAAACATGAAAGGGGCCATTAAAGAAACGTCGCACAAAATAAGCGCGCAAAATCGATAGAACCGTGAAGTAAACAGTAACTTCAAAATAGGTTCCAATAGGTGATTGCATCCCAACAAAAGGGTAAATAACAAGAGCGCCAAAAAAGGCGATAAAGAAACCGATTCCAACATTAGTCAATGCCTCTATTAAGGAAACCGTCTTACTTTGCATGACGCAATCTTTTAAAAGCGGTAGCAACTTGACACCTAACCGTCTTAGGTGAAGTTCCTAATTGTTTCCCAATTTCGCGATACGTAAAGCCATACACTTTTTTCAATACAAATGATTGTCGCATTTTCGGCGGGAGTTCACTTATCAATTCACACAAGTAAACAAACTCTTTTTCAGAAATTACTTGCTGTTGAACGGTCGGCGATTCATCGATTATTTCATCAACATATTCATTTACAGAGTATTTTTTATTTTTCTGTACAGAATCGAAAAAAACGTTTCGCAACGTTGTCATTAAAAATGCTAATGGCGAACTAATTTCCTTACCGTTACGTTGATATTGAATAGCATTAATGTATGTTTCCTGAACCAAATCAGCGGCGTCATTACTTCCGGTCAATGATCGCGCATAACGCAGCAACGAGTCTTGATGCTCTAATAATGAAATAATATCACTCATTATCTACGCCCTTTCGCCCGCGCTCTTTTCGTAAGTGGCGGCAAACCTTTACGTTTACGTCGAATATTTATTTGCTTGTCAATCGTCGCCTTGTAACCTTTGCCACCATGATCGATAGACAATTTATTTAATCGTGCTATTTCTCGCTTCGCTACAGTGCGTTCATGTTTTTTAATGAACCGTTCGACGCCGGAAAAAGTACGCTTTTCGGTTCCTGGGTAAGCAACCAAACCGTTTAACCATTCATCAAACGGTCTTTGGTCTTGATCGCGCTGAATATTGGCGGGCGAGTAATCACGAATTAATTTGAAAATTTCATCCTTGACCATCGAACGGGTCAAAGTTTTGTTTTGTTCCTGGCCACCGACGAGAACACGAAAAACGTTAGCGTTACTTTCAGCTAAAACGCGGTCAATTTCACGGTCGGGATCTTCTAAAAAAGCCTGCTTATCAAATGCCAACTTTGCACGCTGCAAACCGTTTCTAACAACGGTCGCTTTACCTTTCCTTACTTTGACCTCGATTTTATCACCGGGATCGATAGAAAAAGCGACGCCGGTTTGTCCCTTAAGTCTTTTTTCCTGCAAGGACGCTTCAACGGCGGCGTCAATGCTATCTTGCCTGCGGTATCGCTTGACCACGAAATCGCCAGTAATTCGGGGAGCGATAACTCTAAAATATTTTGTAATCTTCGCTTTTTGCGCGGGAGTCCATGAATTGATTTTGCGTATGTCATACCCATCTTTCGCCTTAAATTGATCGCCAAATAAACCACGCATTCTTTTGACGCGCGTCCGGTAATTTTCCTTTCGTATTCCGGCTTCACGTTGCTTTTTTGTTTGCGGTTTCTTTTTCTTATGTTTTTTAGGCTTAGGGACATAGCCTGGATCTTCTAAGCCAAGGGGATTTATTTTACGCTTAGCCATTTATAAAACCCACCTAAAACCTAATTCGGCGCCAACCTTTAAAACTATAATAATTATGAAAATCAAAATGATGGCAAAAAATATAACCATTGCGAAAGCATCTTTTAGCCAAGTTTTAATTTTTTCAATCATTATCTACCCACCCAAACTCAATTTTAAATAGAACTAAATGAATATGAACAACCCAAGTTTTATCAGGAACATGACGCGAAAATACTATTCCTAAAATGGGTGCAACTATCATTCCGTTAGCATTGTAAACCAATGCATTAAACCCGAAATAAAACATGGGTACTTTTTTCTTATTCATCGGATAACGCCTTGATTAATTCGTCAATGCGATTTTTTGCAATGTCGTGAGCATTGATACTACCGGAATAAAACTCGATACGGCTCTCAAGTTCCATTATTTTTGTGATAGTCGAACCGCGCATTGCTTCTGTTTTCTTTACCTTGAGTCGATCGCGATAAACTTTTGATTCGCACTGTGAATAGGAAATATCTTTCCTTATGACCTTTAAAAGATAAACGGCTAGTTTAGTTTTCATTATCTTTCCTCAATGGGCACAGCCATGACGTATCCAGGCTTGTAGACAAGTTTACTTTCGGCGTCAGCGTAGGCATCACAAGCATTTTTATAGACACCACTTTTTACTACCCTACCGTCGTGGTCAATTTTAACGTAATAACGATCGTCAAAACTTTGGAAAAGCTTTATTGAACTGATAATGGTCATGATTAGTCCCCGCCTATTGGCTCGGCTATCAACATAAGAAATATTCCAAGCAACAACGCTGAATTAGGAATACCGTCTTTAAAGCCCCACAATAAAATACATGCGAAACCACCAAGGAAAATTAAGATAGCGAGTATTGTCCGTGTGATTCTCATGTTACATCCTTGTAAGTATTGCCATTAAGAATTTGACGAATGACATTAATAGTAACGCCATACGCTATAGCAATCTCTTTATAAGTATATTTTTTCTTACGCGCTTTTCTAATTTCACGCACTTGAGTGTCCGTAAGTTTTCGTAACTTTCGAGAACCAATTAATCGGCGAGCTTTTCGCTCAGCTATTTCTTTCTCTCGAACTTCACGAACATGCTTTTCCCAATCAATTGACACTCGATCCACCATAGCAATACCTCATTACATATCACTAGAACATACTCGCATTG
>Ga0209633_10003308_pt1 | contig 14973 bp, 14 predicted proteins | sample Cruoilmetagenom1_FD_187290 | JGI IMG/M metagenome (GOLD analysis project Ga0209633, IMG submission 187290) | Oil polluted marine microbial communities from Coal Oil Point, Santa Barbara, California, USA - Sample 1 (SPAdes) (version 2) | ecosystem: Environmental > Aquatic > Marine > Oil seeps ... | reverse complement strand
CGGTTAAACTCAAGAAGGACCGTGATTCATGTGAAGTAACAAAAGAGTGTATAAGTTCTCAACCTAGCCCTTCCGGCCCGCTGGAAGGGCTTGAATTCTGGGCTCATAGTCGCCATTTCTAACTCAAAATGACGTTCCCGCTGATGCGCCCAGTTCGCCGGCAGGGTTCGGCATAATAATCCCCAATTTGCAGATCGGCGCTGACGCGCTCCCTGACCTTTTTGGGCAGGGAGCAGGCTGCAATCAGCCAACGGTACGTGCGTACCGGGCTTGTCGGCGTATCCGGCTGTCCAGAGGACCATAATTGCATGAGAATGCTCCACAAGTACCAGAGTGAAAGGAAACGCGACGGCTCCGCCACTGAGCGTCAGGCTGAAGTTCTTGACGCCTTGGGCGCAGAAGCCCCCACAATCGATCCGCGACATGAGACCGGCTCGGACCGGCTCAGCTATGCGAACCTGACTGAGGTATGCGTTTCCGAATTTGATCGGCCACATCCGTCGGCGAACGGCGAGTGCATGCCCCAAGCAAGGAAGGCAGAGCAACGTAACCCGCTTAGCACCAGTGCAGAGACGCGCCGTGGCGATGTGGGTCTGTCTCGCGATTTGCTCGACACCTACTTTCGCCAAATGGGTGACTACGACCAACTCTCCCGCGAGGAAGAGTTGGCGCTTGCCAAGCGCATCGACGAAGCCCAACTGGCATTGCTGGATCGCCTGTGCCGCATCCCAATGGTCGTGGAGCGCATTGGCGCCTGGACGCAGGACCTGGGTGCAGGTCGTCTCGGTTTGGCCCAGCTCGTCAATGTTTCACCACCCGAAAACGATCCAGACGCGGCAGAAAGCGCATCGACCGACCATGGTGATGGATTGGGCATAAGGGGCGAGGCGGAGGACATCGCGCCGCGCACGCAGAGCGTTGCCACGCTCGCTAACAAGATCGTTTTTCTCGCCCAGAAGCGCATCACCAAGCTGTCCCGCGGCGAAGAGCTGTCAAAGCGCGATCGCAAGGAATTCGACGATCTTTTGTCGCGTGTTGCGGTCGAGATTGCCGGCCTGCACCTTCGGTCGGATCGCATTTCAGAGCTGGCAGCGGACTTCGAGGCCGAGACCTGGAGGCTACATCAAACCGAACGGGAGTTGTCGCAGCTTGCCGAGCGCTGCGGCGTTGCACGGCAAGATCTGACTGAGCGCTACTATGGGCGTGAGCTCGACCCGCACTGGATCGGCGAGCTAGCCTCGTTGCCGGACTTCGCCTGGCAGGCCCTTGCCGAAAACCATGCGGGCCGCATTGCCGAACTGAGCACGGAATGCGCGGCCATCGCGCGGCGCGTCGGTTTGCCCATCACGGAACTTCGCTGCGCCATGGCCGAGGCGAGCAAAGCTCGGCGCAAACTGACGCAGCTGCGCGAAGATATGGTGCGGGCGCATCTTCGTCTTGTTATTGCAATTTCGAAAAAGTACCGAGCTTACAGCTCCTTGGATCTCCTCGACCTGATCCAGGAAGGCAATCTCGGTCTTATGCGCGCGGTTGAGAAATATGACCATCGGCGTGGCGTCAAGGTCTCCACCTATGCCGTCTGGTGGATCCGGCAGTCGATCACCCGCGCCATAGCTGACCAGGGCCGGATGATCCGGGTCCCCGTGCATATGGTGACAACCGCGAGGCAGGTACAGCGTGAGCGAAACGAGCTCTATCGTCAGGATGGGCGCGAGCCGGCGGCCGATGAGATTGCCGCACATTCTGGAATTCCGACCGGCCACGTAGAGCGGGCGCTGGCGCTCGTGCAGGAGCCGGCTTCGCTCGATGTTCCGATCGGCGAGGATGGAGGTGCGACGCTAGGCGACCTGATCGAGGCGCCCGATGCCGTCAATCCGCACATGGTGGCGGAGGCCGGTGAGCTCGGAAAATGCGTCGCCGAGGCGCTCGCCGAGTTGACACCACGTGAGGAGAGCATCATGAGAATGCGGTTCGGGATCGGTTGCGCCAGCGATCACACCCTTGAAGAGGTCGGCAAGGCGTTTGGCGTGACGCGGGAACGCATCCGCCAGATCGAGGCCAAGGCACTCCGGAAGCTGCGCGACTCAGCCCGAGCAGACAAGCTCCTGACGTTCGCGGAAAGCTGATCGACGGAGATGATGCTGCAACAAGCATGACGAGTTCAATATCTGCCCAGCGCGTGCACCACCCCAGAGCGGCCATGGGGCGATGCAGTTCCACTCCTCGCCATTGCAGCGGCCGTAGGGTTTGTCGCTGGAGCGGCCGGTGCCAAAGCATGATGAGCATTCCGACCGCTCGTTCGATCCTGCGGCAGCGTGAACCTTGCCTGGCTGCTGCTCGTCTGATGGCAGAGGCCTAGCGCATTGCTTGCCAAGCCGCCGGGTCGGACGTCCTCCCTTTCGCCGTTGGGCGAGCACCCCTTCCAGGCCGTCCCAACGTCCTTCATCGCAGCCAAAGCTCGGGCTCGAACCGATTGCATGCAAGTCTGGTAAGCAGGTTGGCCCCGATGACCGTTTCACGCTTGAGCCAAATCAATACGTGCCGCGCCCGCGTGAGCTATTCTCGGTCGAGATTTCACCCGGTCCATCCGGGGTTAGTCGTAGGAGTGTGTCATGCAAACCTTCATCATGTTGACCCGGCTGGCACCGGGCGCTGTCGAATCACCCAAGGCGCTCGAAGATCTTGAACGAAGGGCAATGGACGCCATCCGGGCAAAGTGCTCCGAGGTCATCTGGATGGGAAGTTACGCCGTGCTCGGCCCTTATGATTATGTCGACATCTTCCAGGCACCGGACATCGAAACCGCCACACGCGTCTCGACCGTCATCCGCACTTTCGGCCACGCCCAGACCGAAGTCTGGGGCGCCACCGAATGGGATCGTTTCAAGGAAGTGGTGCGTGATTTGCCTGGCGAGCATGGATCGTGATCCGGCCGCCGGCTGACTTATCGGCGGATTGGTCGAGGCCTTGCGGATTGCCATCGAGGAAGCTTGGGGTCTGAGAGATGGTGACAACCAAAGATGCAGAAGTGAGAATTGCGCTCCCGGAACCTGATCGGGAGGGCGGCATTCCGCTGGAAAGAGTTTTGAGCGGGCGTCGCTCTGTCCGGGACTTCAAAGACTGTGCGCTATCGGGGGCCGAGCTTGGTCAGGTTCTTTGGGCGGCCCAAGGCGCAAGCAATCCTGCTGGACTACGCACGGCACCGTCCGCAGGCGCGCTCTACCCCCTTGAGCTCTATGCGATTGTTAGAGCTTCGAGCGAGGTGGAGGCCGGGATCTATCACTATCTGCCGCACCGACACGGGATTGAACTGTTGGTCAAAGGGGATTTCCGTGCCGAGTTCGCGGCGGCTGCTTTGATGCAAGAGTGGACAAAGCAAGGCAGTCTCATCCTGGTCGTGGCTGCGGTCTATAGCCGGACCGTAGTGAAGTACGGCGAACGCGGCCGACGCTATGTGGCCATAGAAGCGGGGCACGCGGTTCAGAACGTCTGCCTGCAAGCTGTCGCGTTGGGTCTCGGAACAACCGAGGTTGGGGCTTTTCACGACGAAGCCGTTGCTCGTCTGATACGCTTGCCCGCCGATCAGGAACCCGTCACCAGTGTGGTCGTCGGTCACCCGGTCTAGGGCCTGTTTCGCGCTCTGCCGTGACTGTATTCGGACTGCGGCTAGACAGGCTTTGCGAGAGACTCCGTTTCATGCGTGATCCGATCCGAGTACTGATCCTTGGAACCGGCCAGATGGGAGCTGGAATCGCCCGGCTGGTCATAGAAAAGCAGGGGCTTGAACTGGTTGGGGCATACGGGAGGAGGGCCAGTCGTGCGGGCGCCGATCTTGGGCGCGCAATCGGCCTCGAACGAGATCTGGGTATTGACATCGACTCCGATCTGGATGCGGCGATCAAGCGGACGCAACCTCACGTGGCCATCCAGGCAACCGGCTCGAAGCTCGAGGACGCCTGGATCGAAATCTCTGTTCTCCTTCGTCACGGTGCCCAGGTCATCTCCATCGCGGAGGAGATGGCCTATCCCGCGTGCCGCTCCGCCGGGATCGCCGAGGAGATGCACCGCCTCGCCGTGGCAAATGGTGCCACAGTCCTCGGAACCGGCATCAATCCCGGGTTCGTGCTCGATTTGCTCGTGATCACGCTCACTGGCGTTTGTTCCGAGATCGACTCCATCACCGCGACACGCGTCAATGATCTGTCGCCGTACGGCCCTTCGGTTCTGACCGCGCAAGGGGTGGGGCTCACCCCCAGTGAATTCGAGAGCGGCGTGAAGCGAGACACCGTGACCGGTCACCGCGGCTTCCCGCAATCGATGCACATGATCGCGGCGGCGCTCGGCTGGGAAATCGAGCACATCGAAGAAGACCGGAAGCCGATCGTTTCCCGGGTCCGGCGCGAAACGCCGTTCGTCATGGTCGATCCTGGGCGCGTCGTGGGGTGCGTTCACACGGCGGTCGCGTACGGCAGGGACAGGCCAGTCATCACGCTGATTCATCCCCAGCAGATCCGTCCCGAACTCGAAGGCGTGGAAACCGGCGATACTATCGAGATCGTGGGATCGCCAAGTATCAAGCTGATGGGCCGCCCGGAAATCCCGGGTGGCCAGGGCACCGTCGCCATCGCCGTGAACATGATCCCAAAGGTCTTGAACGCCGCCCCGGGACTTTACACAATGGCTGACTTGCCGGCACCGGCTGCCTTGCTCTGTGACGCGCGCCGCCTGATCCGAACCCCGTAGGGAGGAGCACCATCATGGTCCGACGAGAAAAAAAGGGAACCTGGGTAGAGATTCATTCAATTATCCTGCCATCAGGTGAGCGAGCCCCGCAGGTGCCCGAAGACACGCGGGGTGTGGCCTTCGAAATGCGTGTGAAAGGGTTCCTTGTCGAAGCCGCCACTGTGGGCGAAGAGGCCGAAATCGCGACGTCGGCCGGCCGTCGTCTCCGGGGCGTTCTCGACGCCGTCAATCCCGCCTACACCCACAGTTTCGGCCCGCCCATACCCGAGCTGTCCGCGATCGGCGGCGAAGTTCGCGCGATGCTCCGTGACCGCGGGCGGTTTCGATGAGCGACGACCAAGGCTATCAGGCGGTTATGGCTCGGCGGGCCGAGATCATGAGGCGGTCCATAGGTCTGGATTATGATCAGTACAGCACCGGCGTGCTTGCCTTCGACTACGAACGGCTGTTCGCTGATGTGGGGTATGATCTGAAAGCGGTACGCGCGGTGCAAGACCGAACGGGCGTGGGCAACACTCCCCTGGTTGAGCTTGAAAATATTACGGCCTTGGTCCGTACTGTGGCGCAACCTGGAAAAGGGGCCCGCATCTTCGTCAAGGACGAGGCGAAGAACCCGTCGGGCTCGTTCAAGGATCGTCGGGCGTCGCTTTCCGTGCATGAGGCCAAAAAACGTGGCTATGCTGGCGTCGCCGCGGCAACCAGCGGCAATTACGGGGCCGCAGTTGCGTCGCAGGCCGCAAAGGCGGGACTGCGCTGTATCATCGTGCAAGAGGCTTTCGACAGCCGGGGTGTCGCTCAGCCGGAGATCGCCGAGAAGACGAGGGCCTGCGAGGCTTATGGCGCGGAGGTCATCCGCCTCTCGGTAGGGCCGGAGCTGTTCTATTACTTCCTACGCGTCCTCGAAGACACCGGCTATTTCAACTCTTCCCTCTACTCACCGTACTCGATACTCGGCATCGAGACCCTCGGATTTGAACTTGCCCAGCAGATCGAGGAACTGGCAGAGCGTTTCCCCGACGCGGTGGTGACGACCCACGCCGGCGGTGGAAATGTGACCGGCACGGCCCGAGGCCTCCTGAAGGCCGGCGCGACCGACACGGAGATGATCGCGGCAAGCGTGGACCTCTCGGGACTGCACATGGCTTCCGACCACGATTTCAACCGCAAGTCATTCACCACGGGTCATACTGGCTTTTCGATGCCCTTCACGACATGGCCCGACCGAGCCGACGTGCCGCGGAACGCCGCTCGCGCGCTGCGCTACATGGATCGTTTTGTGACCGTGACCCAGGGCGAGGTCTTCTATGCCACCCAAGTTCTTGCCGAGCTCGAGGGCCTGGAAAGGGGACCGGCCGGCAACACGTCGCTGGCGGCGGCCTTTGCCATCGCGCAGGAGTTCGACGAGGATTGCATCGTCGTGGTCCAGGAGACCGAATACACCGGCGCGGGGAAACACCCGCTGGCCCAGCTCAACCTGGCCAAGCAGATGGGGATAAAAGTCATGCGCGGTGATCCCCGCGAGAATATTCCGGGTCGGCAGATTGTGGTTCCGGAGCATGTTGCGCAAATCCGGGTCAGCGAGGTGGATCTCGACTGGGTTCGGCGGTCCTACCTTGGCAACGCCATCGCCGCGCTTCCGGAAGGCGCGCGCCTGGGAGCCTTTGATGTCGAATTCTTGGCGGCCGAGACGCGCACGACGACAAGCTATGTAGAGGAGGTTCTCGATGAGATGTGCCGAACGGGAAGATGAGTTCGAGTCCCGCCGCCAGCATTTGCAGAAGATGTCGGACGAGGAGCTGCATACCTATTTCTGGAGCCTTGTCGACCAGATCGTGGAGCCGCTGATCCAAGAGGCCCGCAACAACACTACGCCGTCGATTGAACGTTCTGTGCTCTTGCGTATGGGGTTCTCCAGCATAGAGGCGAAGGCTCTCGTGGAGGGCTTTCAGGAGCGGGGCCTTCTCGGCAGTGGGGCGGGCCGGCTCGTCCTCAAGCTGGCTCAGGCCAAGGGGTGTTCGATGCGCGAGGCCGGAATGGCCTTGCTGGAAGGGCTCCAATGGGAGGACCTTGGCCCATGAAGCTGTCTCCGAACGAGAAGTTGGATGTCGAGGAGATACTCAAGGACCTCGACTGTTACCGCCCGAAGAGGAAGGGCTGGGTTTGGCGTTGCAAAATCGAGGACCAGCCGATCGGTCCATTCGTGTTTAAGGACACCGCCGAGAACCTGACGCGATCGGTGCCGCTGCCGGCGGCGGCCCGTTCTTTTGGAGATATAGATCCGCAATGCGATTACGTAATCACAACGGAAATCGCGTCAGGGCGCTTCGAGGACGATCTCCGCCGCATGCGCATGGCGGCCTGGCATGGCGCGGATCACATCATGGTGATACGGACCACTGGGCAGTCGCATATCGACGGGCTCATCGAGGGAACGCCGGAAGGGGTCGGCGGGATCCCCATCACGCGGAAGCAGATCCGGGCAACGCGCAAGGCGCTTGACGCCATCGAGGAGGAGGTGGGCAGACCTATCAACTTCCACTCCTACGTGAGCGGCTTGGCGGGGCCGGAAATCGCTGTCCTCTTCGCCGAGGAGGGCGTCAACGGAGCACACCAGGATCCTCAATACAATGTGCTGTACCGCGGCATTAACATGCATCGGTCCTTTGTCGACGCCGCCGAGGCCAAGAAGGTGATGGCTGATTCCGGTATTCTCCAGCTCGATGGCGCGCACAACGCTAACGCCACCGCTAAGGAAGCGTGGAAGGTAACGCCTGAGCTTTTCGTGCAGCACGCGATCAACACCGCCTATTCGCGGGCGGCGGGAATGCCAGCGGACCAGATTGCGCTGTCCACCGTGCCGCCGACAGCCCCGCCGGCGCCGAAGCTGCGGCTGGACGTGCCGTACGCGGTCGCCTTGCGCGAGATTTTCGCGGGCTACAAGTTCCGCGCCCAACAGAACACCCGGTACGTGGAGGCCGACACGACGGAGGCCACCGTCACGCATGTGCTTGACACACTGATTTCGCGCCTGACCTCGGCCGATATCCAAAGCACGATTACCCCCGATGAAGGCCGCAACGTGCCCTGGCACTACAACAACATCGAGGGAGTGAACGCAGCGCGACAGACGCTCATGGGCGTTGATGGCCTGATGGAGATCGTGCAGCTCAAGGAGGACGGCACGCTTAGGAAGAAGGCGAGGGAACTCAAAGAACGCGCCGTCCTTTTCCTCGAGGAGATTGTGGAAGGCGGTGGATACTACGCCGCGGTCGAGGCAGGGCAGTTCGTCGACTCCGGCTACTTCCCTGAGCGCAAGGGCGACGGGATTACACGGGAGGCAAACGGGGGAGACGGCGCTGAAACGGTGATTCCGCGTGCATCCGACTACGGTGCGCCCGTTTGCAGCCACTTCGGCAACAATGTTTACGCCGAGCGGGACGGCAAGCCTTGCGACGACTATGGCGGATGCACGCTCTGCGACCCGTCGAAGATCCAGTACATCGATGAAGTCGACGCCGAGGACACCGTGCACACCCGCCTTGAGGCACCGCTGGCCGACCGGTCGGCGGGCTTGTTACGGCCCGAGGTGGAGAAACACGGCGACGGAATCGTATGCGTCACCTTGTTCCTGCCCGCGGCGCCGGACATCGCGGAGGCAGCAGCCCTCGAGACGGCGCGGCGCATGGGATTGCAGAATCCCGAGGTCATCAGTTGCCGCCTCATGCACCCGGCGGAAGGAAGCGTGTTCGAGGTCAAGGGCGTTCTCGATGTCGCTCTGCGTGTCGACGAACTCATGTTGCCCGCGTACGAAAAGGCTTTGCCGGATGCCGAGATCGAGGCTTGGGTGCGGCCCCGGGAAATCCACGTGGTTGCGGCCACGGTCGGCGAGGACGAACACTCGGTGGGTCTCCACGAAATTCTCGACATCAAGCATGGGGGCATCGAGAAATATGGGTTCCGTTGTCACGATCTCGGCACCTCGGTCCCGTTGGAACGGCTCCTCGACTTTGTCGAAGAGACCGGCGCAAGCGCGGTGCTCATCTCCACCATCATCACGCACGGCGACGTGCATAAACGTAATATGCAGCGCCTGCATGAACTGGCGTGCGCACGGGGGCTTCGAGATCGACTGGTCCTGATCGTTGGCGGGACGCAGGTGACAGACGAGCTTGCTCGTGAGTGTGGCATGGATGCCGGCTTCGGGCGGGGAACCACCGGTCGCGACGTCGGCAGTTTTCTCGTTCGCAGGCTACATTCGATCCAGGCTGATTAGTGAGATGGTCTATCCATGTCTGACGATTGATCTCGACAAGATCGAGCACAACGCGCGTGCGATTGTCGGTCTCTGTAACGAGCACGGTATCGCAGTGACCGGCGTTACCAAGGGGGTCTGCGGCCATCCCGAAATCGCGAAGGCCATGCTCCGGGGCGGCGTCGCCTCCATAGGTGACTCGCGGCTGGAGAACATCGGTCGCGTGAGGAGCGCCGGTGTTAACGTCCCGTGCATGCTGCTGCGTGTGCCGCCACTGTCCGGCGTGGGCGGAGTCGTGGCGTCAGCCGACATGAGCTTGAACTCGGAGATATCGGTGCTGGCCGGCCTTTCACAGGCGGCCCAGCGCCTTCATAAGACCCACGACGTAATCATCATGGTAGACCTCGGCGACCTCCGAGAAGGCGTATGGCCCGACGATCTCATCTCCCTCGTGCGGGCGGCAAGCCAATTGCTCGCTGTACGCCTAAAGGGCCTGGGAACGAATCTGGCGTGCTTTGGCGGTATCGTGCCCACCGAAGCCAACATGAACCAGCTGGTCGAGCTCGCCCGCGAAGTTGAGAACGTCCTCGGGCGAACGCTCGAATGGATCTCAGGCGCCAACTCCAGCGCGCTGGAGCTCATCGCGGCGGGACAGATGCCGCCGCAGGTCAATCATGCCCGGATCGGCGAGGCGATCCTGCTGGGCCGAGAAACCGTTCGACGGAGACCTTGGCCCGGTACGGTGCAAGACGCCTTCATTCTTCGCGCGGAGGTGCTGGAGTGCAAACGCAAGCCGTCGGTTCCCGTCGGCAAGCGCGGCCAAGATGCATTCGGAAGAGTGCCCGCATTCGAAGACCAAGGAGACAGGATGCGCGCGCTCCTCAACGTGGGGCGCGAAGATGTCTGCGTCGAAGGACTGGCGCCTCTGGAACCGGGCGTCACGATCCTTGGCGGCTCGAGCGGATATTTGATCGTCGACGTAACCGACGCGTTGGGCGACATCCGGGTTGGCTCCGAAATCGCCTTCTCTGTGGACTACGGCGCACTTCTTGCGGCCATGACCTCTGAGTACGTGAAGAAGCGCCCCATCAAAGGCGGCAGGCCAGTATGCGACAGCGCTTAACGGGCGCGACCCGGCAATCAGGGGGCGGCGAGAAATGCACACGATGAAAGGTCATCTGACGCAGACACTGATCCATCTCAACAATTTGACGCATAACGTAGGCGTGCTTCAGGAACTGGTGGGTGATCGCACTCTCTGGCCCGCCATCAAGGCCAACGCATACGGTCACGGGGCGGAGATCGTGGCGCGGCATCTTGTGGGACTTGGATACAACACGCTCTGCGTGGCGCATGTTTCGGAAGTCTTGGCCCTGCTAGAGGCCAACGTCCAGGCCACCTTCGTCGTTCTCTCCGCGACCCTGCCCGAGCATGCAGAGGCGCTTGTCGCCTCAAGGTGCGAACCCGTCTTGTGCACAACCGAAATGGCGGAGGCGCTGGCTCGGGAAGCCGAGAGGGTGCAGAGAGATGTCGCAGTGCACGTCAAGGTCGATACCGGCATGGGCCGCATCGGCATACGTCCCGAGGATGTCCTCCGATTTGTCGATTACTGTCGCGCTTTGCCAAGGCTGCGGATCAAAGGGATCATGAGCCACTTTCCCCGAGCCGACGAGGCGAGTAAGGCTTACTCTCGTGCGCAACTGGAGCGCTTCCGAAGAGTTGTCGATGCGACTCGCGACCAGCGCATCGAAGTCCGGCACATGGCGAACAGTGCAGCGATCCTCGATCTGCCCGGCTCCTATTTCGATGCGAGCCGGCCCGGGATTGCCATGTATGGCCTGCGCCCCTCCTGGGAGATCGGCAATCCGCGTGTTCACGAGCTGCGGCCCGTTCTCGAATGGAAGACGCGCATCACCCTCCTCAAAGAAGTACCTTCGGGCGTCGGGCTAAGCTACGGTCATGCGTTCCACACCGAACGGCCATCCCTGATCGCCACCGTGCCCGTCGGCTACGGCGACGGCCTCAGCCGGCGGCTCTCCAACAACTGCGAGCTGCTGGTGCGGGGCGTGCGATGCCCTCAGGTCGGCCGCATCACCATGGACCAGAGCCTGATCGACGTGACGATTCTCCGCGGCCAAGTTCAGCTTGGCGACGAGGTCGTGATCATCGGTCGGCAAGGAGACGAAGAGGTTACGGCCGATGAACTGGCCGGAAAGCTTGCAACCATCAACTACGAGGTCGTGACCGCGATCGCGCACCGGGTCCCGCGTGTGACCGTCGGGCTACAATGACGGACGAGCTTTGACCATCTCCTATCAGTCGGTGGTCCGACAAAAGCGGTTCGTCGCCACCCTATGCGGCAAGACCCAGCTTCCGAACTTTTTGAGGACACCGCCGGAAACCCGACGACGGCGCCAAGCAGAAGGCTCTATAGGTGGTCAGGAGCCGCAAAGTTCTCGCAGGGGACGAGCTTCGGCGCACGCACAATGGGAGAGTGCTGCTGGTGGAAAAAGGAGCAATGATCGAGCGCGTTGTTATCAGCACTGACGGCGCCGTCAGTGGGCGGCGAGCGGCTTGTGCTGCGGTCATTGCGGCGGATGGCCGTGTCGTGGCGGAAGGCAGTCGCCGTCTTTTCCGCCTTCATGGCTATGTCCTCGCCGCGGAGGTTATGGGCGTCGCTCTGGGCGCCCGGCTTGCCGAACCGCTGCTGACCGATCGCGAGCCGGTGCTTCTAGAAGTTGACAACCCGAGCATCCCCGGTGTCATCGATAGTAGCTACCGTCCACCAGGCCTCCGGCGCATTCCGAGCGAGGCGCTCGAAACGGTGCGTGAATTCTGTTGCGACCACCCGGTCACCTTCCGTGTGCTGCGCAGGAACTCGACGCCGGGATTGAGACGGGCGGATCGATTGGCAGGCAAGCGGTTATGGGGCCATCGCGGAGCGCGCAGGCGGACGCGGTGAGCAATGCGAAGCTCGAGAGCCGGATGTGCGCCTAAGAGGTGTGCAGTCGGTTTGCGATCGAACCCGGCGGAAGCCCCGTCGTGCCCCTCGACGGCCGTCGCTTTCATCGCTTCATCAGACGTCGGTTCGATAAGCCGTTCGACGAAGGGTTCCCGGAACCCTCGGTGATAACGGCATGTACGCCGATGGAAGAGCTTCATGTGTTTTGCGCCTATGCAATGAGTGATGAAATCTCGGTCGGCGTGACGAGCGACTGGAGCATTTGGTCGGCGGTGGGACCGCCTGATCCGCGAACGCGTCTGGTGCCTAAGGGTGCATCCGTGACAAACGGTCGGCAAGCCGGATTGGCTCTGGCAGCCGGGGGACATCGCCCGGGCCGTTGCCTTTCTTGCCAGCGAAGACGCTGGTTTCATAACGGGCTCAACGCTGACCGTGAACGGCGGCCAGTATCTGGTCTGAGGAAGGCAACGACAAAATGCAATACATTGATAGCAAGGCCTTCGATGAGATCGATGTCGGTGGACTGCTGAAGTCGTCAGAACTTTGCGCAAAGAGGACACTGAGCTGTTCGCGGTCATGTCGGGCGATGTGAATCCCGTCCATGTCGACGAGGAACATGAAAAGTCGGATATGTTCCATGAGGTAATCGCTCACGGAATGTGGGGCGGCGCATTGATCTCCGCTATTTTGGGTAATCTGCCGCGCAGTCGAGCCCGTCATGAGCCAACCACAATCGATCCAGCACATCTCGCTGACCCTGCATCAATTACCCTTTCTCTACGATTTCGATCAACGGCCCCAGCTCAATATCAAGGGTCTCGCGTTGTTCGTGGCAGCAGCCATTTGGGCGCAGGTAGAGCGCTGATCGTTTTGTCGTTTCCCTGGGTGTGGCGTAGAGGCGCTTGGGACCGTTCGTGTCTCCGGCGGTTGACTCGGTTGTGTCACATCACCCGATGGTATTTGCGTCACGTATTCGAACCTTCTTACCGCTTCCAGCGTCGGGATTTTGCCGGTCTACGTTTAGCAAAGGATTAGCTCCGGAGAGCGCGGAGGAAGTGTTTGGATCGATCACCGGCGTATGTCGACTATTGGCAAATTTTGTTGATTTGGTCGGGGTTGATTGGATCTTGGTGCTACGATTCCGTCGTTTGAATGATTTGCGAGGAGGGCGGATCGATGATGGGGACGCAACTAGCAGCTGAGCAGCTTTTCTACGACTTCTGCCTGAAGGATCACGTTCCGGGCGATCTGTTGAAATGATGGAAGGGATTGTGCATCCAGGGAGGCTACGGAACGCTCCTTGCCGCATCAAGCTAAAGCGTGTCTCCCGAAAGTGGGAACCGGTTTCGGGAAAAAAGACACGCGATAACAAGGAGCTGAAGCGATGGCGCGAATCAGAATGATTGCGACACGCTTTAGTTTACTCTGACAACGCCAGTACGGCGATTGACGTCTACGTTGCTCATCGGGTCTGATCCTGTTCCCGATAGCCGATTCTTTCGAAGGGACTGACAACACTCGATAGGATGTTGAGAAGATGAGCTCCCACACGTTTTAGATAGCGAACATAAAGAGCGACTGCTGCGGTCTGCGCGCGCGCCATGGACTCGTCATCTCCCTTGATTAGCTCGGCGACGATCTGATCCGCATCCTTCCGGACCCGGCTACACTCGTCTATGAGCCTGCGTGCTGCCTGACGATTGGAGGATTCCAGGATGCTTCGTATTTCGCCAAACATCTTCTCCACGATCTGCTCGATATGCCCGACGCGTTGCTCGAACCTTCCGCAGTCGAGTTTTCCAGGGTATGTAGTCGCGAGTTCCGAGATATTCTTCGTATAGTCACCGATACGCTCGATATCGATGACGATACTGGTCAGCACCAGTCCGGGAACCAGGTCCACCGTTCCTGCAATCGCGAGGTACTGCAGAACTTTTCTCCGCACCTGGATTTGGTAAGCGTTGATACGCCGGTCTTCCTCGTAGATGTCCAGAGTCATTCGCGCGGTAGCGACATCGCGTAGAAGATTGACTGATTCTTGGAACATGCTGTGCGTCTTCTCGAGCATCTCATAGGATTCCTTGAGTGCCAGATTAAGCGAGTTGTCCCGTCGCCAGATTTCGTAAATTTCTCTGAATCTCATCATCGACTTCACCTCATCGAGAATATCAGAGCCATCGGGATGGCAAAGAAGACCAGGATGACGTAGCCCAGCGGTATCAGACGTGAGCGCAGGGAATATTTTGCCAGAAGCTCGGCCAAGCCAAGGGGAATACGGCGGATCGGCCAGACCAGAGCGATCCCGATGACGTTGTACAGCAAGTGAGCGAAAGCGACGGTCACCGCGGCCTCCTGGCCGGTGACCAAGGCCGCGAACATCGCCGTCAGCGTCGTTCCGACGTTCGCCCCTAGTACGTAGGGAAAGACCTGTTGCAGCGTGAGAAACCCCGCTCCCGCCAAAGGCACGGCGAGTGAGGTCGTCATAGAGCTGCTTTGGAGCAGGGCTGTCGACGCGAAGCCAAGAGCCATGGCCCGGCTCGCCGTTTTGAACAGCACCTTGTCGAAGAACCGCTCAATCCTTCCGATGAAACGGCGCTTCAGCGTTTTCATGAGATAGCTGAGTGACAAAAAGAGCAAGGCCAGAGCCAAGATGAGCAGCACCAAGGCGGATTCGAAAACCAGATCGATAATGAGCTCGACAACCGGGTCGATAACGACATTCAGCGGATCAAAGGTGTGCAGTCCCCCTATCTGGGCGAACTGCTTCGACACAAACGCAGCGCTCGCTCCCAAAACGTTGAACGCCACCTGCAGGGGGAGCAATATCGCTATGCAACAGATTTCGAAGAAATCGTCGACGACAGCGGCGGCAAATGCTCTACGGAACTCCTCAGGCTTGTTGATCTGTCCGGCTGCTACGAGAGCGTTTGTGACGCTGGTTCCCATATTGGATCCCATGATGATGGGTACCGCCTGCGCAACGTCCAATCCACCTGCCGCGACGAGACCGACGGTG
>Ga0209633_10003307_pt1 | contig 14973 bp, 11 predicted proteins | sample Cruoilmetagenom1_FD_187290 | JGI IMG/M metagenome (GOLD analysis project Ga0209633, IMG submission 187290) | Oil polluted marine microbial communities from Coal Oil Point, Santa Barbara, California, USA - Sample 1 (SPAdes) (version 2) | ecosystem: Environmental > Aquatic > Marine > Oil seeps ... | reverse complement strand
TACCATGAAAATTTTCTACTTTGTCTCTAACTAGATCTATATATCCATCTTTTGCTGTAATTGCCATAAATTTCTCCTACCCACCAACTATAATTATTTGTTTGTTTCAACCTGTTTTGACGCCTGTTCTCCCCCTTTCCACTCTTGCCAGCGCAGATAGTCTTGCGAACCGATGTAATCACCCGAATCTTCAGGTTTGAATTTATACCATTCCAAAACCTCCGGCAGGGTCTCACCACCACAGTTACCTTGATAGATTTGATGAACTGGCAACCAGGCTTGCACATATTTTTCTGGCTCAAATTCAAAAATATCTTTACAACCATCTGAACAAAAATGATATTTATCACCTCCATGCTCAGTCACTCGATAGCTGATTTGCATTGGGTCAGTTTGAACCTCAGTAAAAACCATAGGGACTTGGCAAACCTGACATAGTTGTGGCAACCCTTTTTGGTACTCAAAGGTTCCAGCTTTTTTCTGTTCAGCCCAATACTCAAAACGTGGACGATAATATTGATCAAACGTATCAGGATACTTTTCTGACAACCAATTCATTTTTTCTTCTGTAGGTAAGAAAGTATGAAAACCTGTTGCATTACCCAACGAACAAAAGACTGACCAAATCTGATGACTAATATGATCGGCTTCGGCCGTTGCTAACTCATGATACTTCGGCATTCTTAATCCATAACGAGACAAGTCTTCAAACAATGCACCACCATTTTCAACAAAATATATCTCCCACGCCTCTTTCCAAGACATTGGGCTATTCGTCAACATATAGTCCTGCATTGCCGCAACTAGCGATAACAGTCGATAAGCTCGCCAAAAGTGTTTATCCATCCAACGCTGCACGATAGGTAAGTTATCCTCATGCTGCTCTAACATAAATTTAATAATCTCCAGCCCTAAGGTCATATGACGAGACTCATCAGACTGTGCTGAAAAACCAAATGTTACCGTTGCCATATCACCGTTGTAGGCAGCACCCGACATAAATGGAACAAACAACAAATTGGTTAGCACATACTCAAAAGCAAAAGAAATTGAGGTGATAAATTCAAACGGCCCCGATGATAAAGCATCTTCAGAAAATGCTTTTGGCACAGATAAATACCAAACACGGTCAAACTGATGAAAAGGATCATGCAAGCCATTAAAGTGCTTATTATAATGACTAATCGTATGTACTTGAGTTTGTTGGTGACGCAGCTCATCAATAGCCTGCATCTGACAAGCAATTCGTGCCCCGTCACCTCTAAAGTGACGCCCTAAATGTGCAAAACCGCGGTGAGCTGCATATTCAATAGGCGTCACACCTGTTAAAAACAATTTTATGGCGCTAAGGTAACTTGCATCTGCCAAATTAGTTTGGCCATTATTTTGCGCAAAACTATCTATAACGGCATATAATTTTTTCTCTTTCTCAGATTGAAACTTCCAGTAAGCATCCATTGTCAAACGGAACGGATCTTCCCACTTATCCCAATCAGTTATTTTAATACCTTCAAATGAATCATAAGGAAACACATCATCCATTTTCTGATAAGAAGTTTCCCAACCCATTCCACGAGTTAACAACTCATAACGTTTACGTAAATTTAATTTTTTTGCTGGCATCTTTATCTCCTCTTCATAAGCTGGTTTTTAATGCCAGCTGATTTCAAATTTATCGTCATCTTCATCAACATTTCCAGCCAGAGAAACAAGGTTCAAGTGCAATTCTTGAACATCCCAATCTCGTCCAATATTTTCTTCAACTGTTTCGCGATTAACCACTAATCGACCAGGCGCCTCCATCCGAACCATACCAGGCTGATACTGAATAGTTACCGTTGAATTATCTTGCTCTACTGCCTCAATAATCGGCCTTGCATCCTCATTGTCCTGAACAATTAAAAATACAGTATTTTTTTTAGCTGACATATTTACTACCCCTTATAAAATCGTAAGACCTTGTTTACCAAGGCGAGCTAATAACTCTTGCTTCACCTCTTCTAACTCCTTTATACCTTCTTCACCAAAAGCAACAACAGCAACTGGGATAAGCGCACTAGACAAACGATCTAACCACTTCACTAACCAAGTCGATAACAGTGTTTTATTTTCATCTGACTCTTTTACAGTCACCTTGACTAATGTATTTGTCCAACGAACTGTTTCTTTGTACCAGTCATCCATAAATTCAGTTAGCATGGCGATAGTTGTGCCACCTTCTTTAGAAAGCTTTGCTTCAAACCGATCAAAAAATAAGGGAAAAACAAGCCCATCCAAAACAATATTCTGTGCCACCATTAATTCAAACCAATCATCCAAAACAAACATATCTTCAATGGCATGACGGAGCTCTTGCCACTGCTCAGCCTTCATCCAATCGTTTTTTGCAGCATCCAAAGATGTTTCTTCATTTCCATCCATTAACAGCCCCATACGAGAAATATACTGAGCCATACCCAACCTATCCATCGCATTAAACATCGCCAGTGCGCTAAAGTTTGCCCCATAACATTCATCAGTAATCTGGCAGTTGTTCATATTTGCTGCCCATTCAACATGTCTTAAAGGGATCAACACCTCCCTAACAGCTTGTTTTACCTCCTCAGGAACTGAATTGAATAAATCACGCTTATCAACAAATGCAAAATTATGCTCTGCTACCTCTTGTTGTTTGGCACGGGCAATCGTGTAGGAACCATAATAATACTGTCGTGGATCGGCAAAGCTGTACCAATCCTCCATAACGATCGCCGTCCTATTTTTGTCATAAAGCTCGTGTTTTTTATCCCATAAGGGGCGAAACTGAAAATTAGTTGTCGGCTGAACATCATAGACAGCTTCTTGATACCGTGAAGCTGGCTTCTTCCCACCAAACCTTTCTTCTAAGTTTCCATAGGTCAAACGAACGGGTGTAATCGATTTTGCCGAGATTTCTATACTCATTTTCAAACTCTCCTTTACGTATTCATTTTATTTTTCTGTTACATCGAATCCAGGCGCACCAAAACGCCACTTTAATTTGTCATATTCGACAGATGCCTCTTGCTCTGGAGACATATGAAGCACACCATTGTTTTCACAAAACGTCCGAAAATGTTCAAATGGCAATACCAATTCGACATTGATTGTTGGATCATCAATCGCAAAATCAAATTCCACATACTTGTTGTGCAATATCTTAGTTACGCGAACATATCGCTGCCCTTTGATACCAGAAATGTATTTTTTTATGCTCATGTTTTACCTAGAGCAATTCATGTGCCAAATACAAAAATCCTTTATAGACAATAAGTTATCAAAAAATATCAAAATCAGGATATTTATCAATACTGAATGTTTTATCAAATGATGAAGTTTTAACCAATAAAAGTTAATTAGGCATGCTGACCTGTCAGGCAGGTGTTACTCCTTATTCGCGAGTAAAAAGATGGAGTTCTAAGAAGTTCCGATGATTTCCTGAAAAGAGCATTCCAGCAATGGATCATTTAACGTACACCAACTTCGTAGAAGGAGGGCTTTAAACATAATCAAAGGATGCCATGCTTTCTCACCTTGCTTTTTTGAATGAATATCTGAAAGGTGTTTCTTTAGAAACGACCAGTCACACCTAACCCTATCAATAGCATCAAGTTCTTTGAGTCCGTCAGGGCTGAATAACTTCTGCCGAGCTGAGCGATGTGAGGTTGTTACAAGCTATTATATTGCTCACTGATTGCATCTTGTTGGAGGCTGTTTGTTGGTTTTATGAAGAGGCCTCAAATCATAGTAAACTTCAGCTTCATAGATTATGATGTTGTAATACTCTTTATTTTTTAAAATAAAGTCTCTTCAATCTGCTTTGGCTCTAGCGGTTTACTGAATAAATAACCCTGCATTTGTTCACACCCCATCATCTGTAATATGTTCTTTTGCTCTAGATGCTCAATACCTTCAGCAACCGTTGATAAACCAAGGTTTGCCGCCAACTGTATAATAGTACGTGCGATAGCGGCATCTTTTTCATTAACAACGATATCATCAACAAATGACTTATCAATTTTAAGCGTGTCAATAGGGAATTTTTTGAGATAGGATAACGACGAATGTCCTGTCCCAAAATCATCAATTGATAACTTGACCCCTAGCTTTTTTAGCTCCGACAATAACAACACTGTTTCTTCAATATCGTTAACAATAGCGGTTTCAGTTATTTCTATTTCCAACAATTCAGGACTCAGATTACTTTCTTCTAGGGCTTGTACGACTTGCTCAGGTAAATACTTCTTATTAAACTGTTTCGCTGACAAGTTGACGGCTATCGGGTAAGACTTACCGAATGACTCCTGCCATTTTTTCGCTTGGCAGCATGCCTCTACCAAAATCCACTGACCTAACTCCACAATGAGGCCGCTAGTTTCAGCCAATTCAATGAAGAAAAAAGGTGACAACAACCCTCTTGTTGGATGCTGCCAGCGAACCAGTGCCTCAAAGCCAGTAATATTTTGTGTTTGAATATTAATTTTTGGCTGATAATGAAGTATAAACTGATCACTTGCTTGTAACGCTCCCTTTAAATCAAGCTCCAATGTCAACTTCTCTTGCAAGGAGGCATTGATTTCCATAGAAAAAAATTGGAAATTATCTCGCCCCATTTTTTTTGCATGATACATAGCCACATCGGCATGTTGCAGTAACAACTCCAAATTGCCCGCATCATCCGGATAAAAAGCAATACCGATACTAATCGACAATTTAATCTGATTAGAAGCTATATAAAAAGGCTCTCGAAAAGCATTAATTAACCGCTGAGCGACCATAGCAACACTTTCAATTTCCTCAACCTCAGTCAACAAAACAGTAAACTCATCACCCGCTAAACGAGCCACTTTGTTAATATCCGAGCCGACTATGCCGGAGTCAAGCCCTACAATATCTGACGTACGCACACATTGCTTTATTCTATCTGCTGCCTGACATAACAGCTCATCACCTATATGGTGCCCAAATGAGTCATTTACTTGTTTAAACTGATCGAGGTCAATAAATAATAAAGCAAGTTTTTTCTTACTACGTTTTGCTGTTGCAATAGCCAGTTGTAACTGGTTGATAAAGAGTCGACGATTAGGCAGTTTTGTTAAGGTATCGTAATACGCATAATATGTTATCTTTTCTTCTGAGTTTTTACGATCCGAAATATCATGCAAGATGCCAAATATATGCCAATGACCATTCTCTTGGCTCACTTCAGCACGCTCTGCTATATGTACTATTTTTCCTTTGTGAAAAAAGCGATATTCTATAGCGTAATTTTCCTTCTCTCGAAGAGCTGCGCCAACGGCATGCTTATAAATATCTCGATCTTCTGGGTGAATAAAACTTATTGCTTCTTTGAAACTAATAAATGGTTGTACAGGTATACCAATGATCCGACACACTTCTTCAGAACAGCTACCTCGGCTTGTTTTAAAGTCCCATGTCCAAGAACCTAGGCCAGCAACGCTTTGCGCTCTAGCTAAGGTGTTTCGATTAATAGATAGCTCCCGTACTGTTTGGCTCGCTTTTAATATATAGCGTACCCGATGTTTAAACAAAGGCCATGTTAGTGGCTTGGTCATAAAGTCTGTCGCACCAACTTCAAAGGCTTTTTCAATATCTTCAGTCCTCTCTAAGCCAGTGACCATAACAATAGCTAGATGATCATTATTGGGTAATTCACGTAATTTTTTGCAGCAATCGAAGCCATCCATGCCTCCCATATTGACATCTAATAAGGTTAACTCTGGAGAATATTCCTTAAATAACTCAATGGCTTGTTCACCACTCTCAGCTTCAATAAGTTGTAGACTTTGATCAGACAGTGCTTGCTTCATTAGCATTCTAATAGCCAAGTCATCATCAACAATAAGAACTGTTTCAAGAAGTTTATTTATTTGCATCAGCCTAAACCAAGTTCTTTTAGTTTCAATTTCAGTGCTTGAACTGTTTTTTCGTACGCTTCAAGTACTCCTTTAGCATATTGAGTTGCATTTTCTAAGCTAGAATCCCGGCTATTTTCTTCAATATTTCTAGCCAACGATTGTAGCCTTATTGCGCCTACATTAGCCGAGCTTGATTTAATAGAATGTGCCGCCTGAAATAAGTCATCCGTGTTTTTTTCAGCTATGGCCTGAGTCATTAAATCAATCAGCTCGGGCGTTCGCTGCAAATATAAGTTGATAATACTTATAACAAGGTTGTTTTCTTCTCCAGTGTCCATACTAGCTATTTCATCCAATTTTGTTGCCATTAAAATAGGCTCATTATCTTCCTCATCAGCCTGATCTAGCGTTGACTTTGTTACACCACTTTTAAATTCTTCACCTGCCTTCTTGCCAACTATTACCCTTTCATTCAGCCATTTACTCAGGCAACTATTCATACGCTTTCTATTAAAGGGTTTTAGTACAATATCATTACCACCCACCATGTTAAATTTATGGCGAACCGATGTTTGGATATCCGCAGTTAATGCAACGATAGGCGTATCATAATTGAGCGATTCACTCCCCAACTCACGTATTGCTTTTGTTGCTACCACACCATCCATAACCGGCATATGATAATCCATAAAAATGAGATCAAACTTCTCTTTTTTAGCCAGATCTAATGCTTCTGATCCATCATTAACGATCGTACATGATTGATTTAACGACGATAAAATTCCTTTCACCACTAATTGGTTAACAGGGTTATCTTCAGCAATTAAGATATTAGCACTAGGAATTGATGTTTCTACTAGAAGTGATTCTTCAAGGTCGTCTTTAGGTTCTTCAGAAGCGACCGCCGTCATTGGAATAGTAAACCAAAATGTACTCCCTTTACCGAATTCACTATCAATACCTATCTTACCGTTCATTAAATCTACTAATTGTTTACAAATAGCCAAACCAAGACCAGTACCACCAAATTTTCTCGTAACAGAACTATCTACTTGCGTAAAAGGAGTAAATATATCAGCCAGTTTTCCCTGTTCAAGGCCAACACCCGTGTCGCTCACCCGAAAGGTAAGGAACGTAAAAGAATCTTGTTTTTTTTCTTCTACTGACACGCTAACTGAGCCCGATAAGGTGAATTTCACGGCATTACTAATCAGATTATTTAGTATTTGTTGTAACCTTAATTGATCACCTACATAACAATGACCAGTCATTCCCCTATCGTCAAAGCTTAGCTTCAAACCTTTATGTATTGCCTTAGCCTTATTCACCTCAACGCACGACTGAACAAGGTGAGTCAACTCAAGCCTTTGCTCATCAAGCTCTAACTTATCAACATCTAATTTTGAAAAGTCTAAAACTTCATTTAATAATGTTAATAAAGATTGTGCGGATGAATTCAGCATTTCCACTTGTCCATTGGCCTCATCACCGAGATCGTTCAACTGCAATAGCTCTGCAAAACCAAGCACTCCATTTAATGGCGTCCTTATTTCATGACTCATTACCGCCAAGAATTCTGATTTCACTTTGTTAGCTTGATTAGCTAATTCAAGCGTTTTTTCTAAATCCTCTGTACGCTCTATAACGCGCTGCTCTAGCTCTGCATTAATTGTATCCAGCTTAACCTTATGCTCTTCAACAACACCAATCATATTATTAAAGTGAATGGCTAACGTAGCAAACTCATCGCGACTATCGACATTCACACGTTTGCTGTAATTAGCGCTCTGAGTAATATCCTTGATCACATTCGCTATTTTTTCTAACGGTTTAGTAAAAAAAACTTGCAACCAAAGCGCTAACACAACACTGATCGAGAAAGCAAAAAAGCTAGTGAGAAGGACTAAAGCATAAAACTCATTTTTTTGCTTGTTCATACTCGTCATATTATCCTTCACATGCAATAGACCAACTCTCTCCCCATTAATATACATTGGGTTATAAGATACTAACGTACCTCCTTCATTAACAACATATTCCTCTTTTAGTTCGTACAAGTTAGTCGGCAGTTGCTCGGGAAAGCCACTTTTTTTATCACGAGAGTAGCTAGCAAAAAGCCGCCCTGTCGCTCCATATAATTGAGCCTCCACAATATCCCGCTGTGCTTTTAATGTTGACAAGGTCTCTTGAGCAGCTACAGAATCTTCGAACAATAAAGCAGCGAACAGATTATTAACCATTAAAGCGCTTAACACCCTTAATTGTTTCTCTGATTGCTGTTCTGTTATTTGGGTTTGCTCATAAACAGCCACTCCTCCCATTCCAACGATCAACAAAACCGACATAAATAACATCGCGAGTATAAATTTTGCTTTTAGGGTCTTACACATACCTTAATAATTCCTCTACCTTATCTCTACACAAAATCTGCAGCACTTTTAAGCTCAATGCTACTTTTGCCTGTTTAAAATTTACGCTATCTATATAGAGCCCATCTTATTGTTAACACTAATCAACCCAATCGCACCACCAAATTCCATAAAAATTGAGCTATTAGCTACCGTAAATAGATCCTCAGGCGATAACTCTAAAAAGCTATTCAACTTCGCTGTAACAAGCATTAAGTCGAATTTTAATAGTGCTTTGTATACATTTTTTTATTCATTTAGCTTATAAGCGCATTATTTTTTATTTACATTCAATAATTCTAAAACCTTACTATTTTTTTGATATGCATTAGACAACCTTAATAGTCTTTACTTGACTTCTACCGCAAGTCGTAAAGCCTTAGAACTCATCAAAAGGTTTGAATTTTTCATTTCAGTATTATTGACTTTAAATCGTAATTTACTGTCCGCGCTGACGACCTCTAACATTCCACCCTGATCAGCAAAACCTCTACTGTCTGAAATGGTTAACGTTGGTTTTTTTTCTAGCGCAACAAAAAGGCGTCTTAAGAAACCTCTATTATCAGCATCAATGTAAACGATGTGACAACTCATTACCTCACTGACCTCACGAAGACGCTTTACATGAAGCTCTTTCCCTAGAAGCTTTTTATTCTGCAAAGGCTTGAAGACCTGGTCGTAAACTTCAGAAAAATAACACAACTGCCAATATTCCTTAGGTTGCGCTTGCTCCGGCCACTTTACAAATTTAGCTAAGTTATATGCCAAGGAGGCCTTCATGGTTAATTCATCGTTTGCTTGCACAGCTAATGGCATAGCCCCCATGCTTAACAAGCAGAAACTTAAAGCCCATAATCTAATGCGAAAAGTAATCACAATACTTTTTTAACTAACGATTAACTTAAAAGTCAATTGACACTTTTCCATAATAGCTAGGGTCTATGCGATAAGGGAGGTTATAAAATTCAGACGTGTATTCAAGATGAGAGCACTGAAATAAATCTTTACCGTACAAAGACACGTTGATACCTGGCCCTACCCGCCAATTAAGCCCTAGATCAACGCTTTGATAACTGTCTATAGAATCGATTCTACTGTTATCTACCCTAAGGATGTCTACTTGATCGACATACCGCCAGGTCATATTGATACTCACATCATCCTGTAACGCCCAATCTGTGTTCAAGGAGGCAATATGTTTAGGTGCATCGGTATTTTGCGTTTGCCCTAAACCAAAGTGACTACGTACAAATCCATAATTCAACTTAAGCTTCAATGTATCGCTTACTAACCACTGACTTGATAACTCAGCACCAAAATTATGACCCTCTTGATTGTTCCCAAATGGGTCTGACAAAAGCAGATGAGGAGTAGGTAATAGCTCAAAAGATGGAATAGCTATACCCGCACTTGAACTTCGTAAGTTATCATAATCGTTATAAAATAAAGCACTATCTATTGAAAAGCGACGTGTAGGTGAAAAACGGTAACCCAATTCGTAGGCAATCATAGTTTCAGATTCATACTCATCGCTACCATCAATCCGCACTTTGATCGGCAGCGGCGATAAGGGTAAAGCTGGTGGCAAAGTAAGCCCATAAATTTCAGAACCCTTTTCAGCGTGTGAGGGGGTACGTGTAGCATAAGCAATAGATGACCAAAGTTTATGCTCCTCATTCAATTGCCACATTAGCCTGACATTCGGTTGCCACTCGGTTCCTGTATAATCATTATGCTCAACACGGGTTGCCAACGTTAACCATAGCGTGTTTTTTAGCAACGCTATTTCATCTCGCACAAATCCGCTCCATAATTGAGTCTCCATACTAAGATCACCAAAGTGAACGCTAGCATTGTTTTCCAAATCGTCTTTAATGTAACGAAAACCTAAACCCCACACGATATTTTGTCGTGCCATTTGGTGTTGGTGTTGAAAGTCAATATCAAGTGTATCGGTGGTAAAACTCAGTGCCTGATCTTTCCTAGATGTGTAGTCGTAATATATTTTAAAACTATATTCTGAACCGCCTGAAAGCGCTTTAGTATAATTGGCCAATACATTCCATCCCTTAGAATCAACGTTGTTTTCTTGGAAAGAAAGATAAGGTGAAGTTAACACAGGCCTAACGATAGGTGACTCCGCATTACTTTGATAGGTGTCTGCACTCAATACCAAACTCGATGTTGAATCAATGTTCATATCCATGCGTCCACCTAGCTGATCATGGCCCCAGCTATTATCCCCCGCCCCCGCTGTTGATGCCTGTAAGCTCGGATTAACATCTGAATTATTAAACGAGAATGAATCGCGTTCAAAACTTTTTGTATAAACACGCGCTGTCACCCCATCAGCCAGCTTAGTACCATAACGAAAACCAGCAAAGCCTTTTTCATAATCGCCTGCTCCCAGTTCTGCGTAACCACCCAGCGTATCTGCACTGTGCTTGGTGGTAATATTAATAACCCCATTGACCGCATTCGCGCCCCACATGGCCGCACTGGGTCCACGAATCACCTCAATACGCTCAATATCAGACATGAGGGTATCTTGAGCCTCCCAATAAACACCTGAATAAATAGGGGAATACAATGCGCGACCATCCATCAACACCAGTAGTTTATTGTTAAACCGGCCATTAAAACCTCGGCTGCTAACAGCCCACCTTTGTGAGTCTATTTTTGCTACGTGTAAACCCGGCACGTCACGTAAAGCTTCAGGTATCGAAGTAGCTCCAGACCGTATAATATCTTTATTAGTGATGACATAAATAGCTGCCGGAGAGTTAGATAACGGTTGGCGTTGTTTCGCTACCGATGTTACTTCTATATCTAATAACTCTTCAAGATTGAGATCTAAGTCATCCTCTGCTAGGGAAGTAAAAGATACAGTCAACAAAACCGCGAGTAATAATAACTTAACTCCATTCATACGAGTATTTCCTAAATTTAATTCGTTTCTCAATAGTCGATTTTTTTCTCACTAACTGACAACTCTCACATTGGCTGTTAGCGACAGTTATAATTCCTAGGCAAAACACACCTATTTATATATTCTAGTCGTTAATTAATTTTTTGCTTATCATCCAATAATTAAAGACAGGACATATAAACAGGCTACAGAGTCGACATAGAAATACTATAAAACCGAGCTTACTCGCTTAGTAAAGTTTTCGGGCAGATAACCAAGTACGACTGGAGTAAGGCTACATAAATTTTCGACACGCCTGCTAGTAAAGCAAAAGAAAAAACTAAAAGTCGATAGATAGAAGACTGAGCACACAAAGCTGTTTAGACTTTGCGAAACCAGTCATCTAAATAACTATGAGAATTTCACCCCTAAGCACTATGAGACAAAGAGGCATATTGAGACCTTTACACTGTGGAGAATATATTTACGTATCAGGCGTATATAAATCGGAAAAGAACCGATCTGCTGGTAGTTTATTATTGGCTATTAAACTATCAGCGACAGCTTTAACCATCGCCGGAGAGCCTGCCGAGTACGCATCCCATTCAGACATATCTTTAGGCATCAAGCGATCCATCACTTCTGTAATCAAGCCCGTCTGCCCTTCCCAATCTTCTTGCTCAGACAACGCGGGTATAAAATGAAAACCTTCATATTTAGCTGCTAGCTGATGCATGTAATCTGGCTCCATCAACTCATCTTCTTCACGCGTACCTAAGAAATAATGAATTTGTCGGTGTGCCAATTGTCCACCCTCATCAAGGTAATGGATCATTGAACGAATAAAACTGGCTCCGGAAGCACCCGCAACGAAAATAATGTTTCGCCCACTATCTTCACGCAAAAATGCCTCACCCATTGGCATAGATAGACTTATGGTGTCACCTGCTTTAAGAGAAAACAAATAAGAAGACCCTGCCCCCGCCTTATCTTCTTTAATAATTAATTCAACTTCGTTTTTTTTATTGGGTGATGAAGCAATTGAATAATACGACGCTTTATCAGAATTTGGTAATAAAACTGCCAAGTACTGACCTGCCTTAAAGTCTACAAACTCAGGATTTGTTAGTCTAATCCTAAGTAAAATAACACCCTTACTAACAGGTGCGGAATAAACGACTAGCCCACTATGTGTTACTTCCATTTAATTTCTCTTTTTAACGATTAAAAAAACCGCACGCCATGCCTGTGCGGCTTATAAATATAATATAGATACAAACTCAACTCAACTACAATAATGGGTGCCCAGACAAGCCAAACTGAGTACGGCCATAAGACATCATATTATCTTCATAAATTTGCCCTAAGTGGATATACACCATAAATGCATCTCGTGCCGCCGTTTCAAGTGGGTCACCACTACCCGTTGCAGAGGCACCTAATAAATTCATTGCATGGAAGGCTAAGTCCGATGCTTCTTTTCCTATATGCGAACGCCATGCACCCATTTTATTTTTTTCTTTCTCACCCACCAAAGGTGTGCCTGCAGCGATCCACTCTTCTAACTGATCAACGTATTTCTCATTCATCGCTTCAATGGCATCCTTTTTAACCATCACTTCAGCAAGGTTACGTTGCGCAATCGGTGACTCGGACTCTTTCATGTTATACAAAATACGTTGCCTTCCCTCCATACGTATTTTTAAGTCTTTAGTTACACGCTGTGCAATACCTGTTGATATTGCAGGAAAGCCCACACAAAAGAAGGGCATAAAGGGTGCTTTAAAAATCGGCTCATTCGAATAATGCCCACCCACAGGTTCCGCCTTATTTTTAACTTTTAACACTGGCAACACATGATGCCAAGGTACGAAAACATCTTCCACTTTAACACTATGACTGCCCGTACCACGAAGGCCAAACGGGTTCCAATCTTCAATCACCTGGAAGTCTTTCTTATTCACATTGAGCAAACAAGGTTGTGGATCCTCGCCAGGCACTTCAACAATCGCGCCTAAACCCATCCACTCGTCCCATAAAATACCGCTACCAAATGACCATTGACCTGTTAAACGCACACCCCCATCAACATACTCGACTTGACCTAATGGCATAAAAATATCACCCACTAAGCCATCACTGTCATACACTTCTTGACGCCCTTTTTCGTCTAAGTAAGCAACCCATTGCTCATGCAAAATAACAAAATACACCAGCCATGCAGCCGAGGCATTGTAATTAGCAACTGTTCTTACAATTTCCGAAAACGTAAAGGCGCCCATGCCTGAGCCACCATATTGCAAAGGCCGTAGCACTTTATGCATTTCGTGCTGATGTACATAGTTTCTTAATTCTTGTGAAAAACAGCCAATGTCCTCTGCTTCTGCTACCATCGGCTCAGCTTTTTGGCCAATTAACTCAGCTCTTCTAACCCATTCATCATGTTCAATAACAGCCACAATATACTCCCTCTTTTAATTTTATTTCTTTACTCTCATTAAGGCTAGCCAACGTATTATTTACCATACTGGATGAGCTGGCCCACCAAATAAAGCACCCCCATATGTTGTCATCGCATCTTCGTATAAATGGCTACCGTGTGAGCTAAGCACAATGAGGTCACGAGTGAACAACTCGACCGGATCCCCTTTATACAAAGCTGTTCCACCAAGCATTTGTGTCGCTTGCATAGCAATATCCACAGCACATTTGGCAATAGCCCCTCGTAGGCCAAACATCATTGCTTTTTCTTCATCAGTGTTTGTTATTTGATCTTTTTCAAGCCAATCTTCTAGCTGTGTTTGGTAGCGATTTACTAAGCCTTCCATTTCAAAAAAGCGCATTTTTAGTTCTGCCAATACGCGTGGTGCACTGCTTGTCGACACCGCGCTCGAATTTCCCGTGAAAACACGCACTCTATTTTCAGTGCGTTGTTGAAACTCTTCAACAATTCGTTCAGCGCCACCCAGTGCAACAGTGGGGAAAAAACCAGCAAAAAATGGTAAAAAGGGCATGCGGTAAATAGGCTCCGCAGCATCATAATTCCCGCCCATTGGTTTGCCTGTACCGAGTACACGCCCAGCTGGAAGAATCATATGCGACGGTATCGTTAGGTCTTTTACCAACACGCCATTACTGCCCGTACCACGCATTCCCATGACATCCCAGTTCTCAATAATTTCACAATCAGAAACAGGTAGCACAAAAATACAATATTCAGGAGCATTACCATCAGGTAACTGAGTAATAGCACCTAAGCCAATCCAACCGGCATCTAAGACACCACTGGCAAAATTCCATTGGCCAGACAGTTTATAGGTATCACCAACACGCTCTACTTGCCCAACTGGCGCAAGAACATCAGCAACTAGGCCACCATCATTAAACACTTTGTCGCGGCCTTCAGGCTCCATATAGCCGACCCACACCTCATGAATTGAGTAGAAATAAGTTAACCAGCCGGCCGTAACATTGTAACGTGACACCGTGCGAATAATTTCATTGTATGACTTAAGGTCGACACCTAAACCACCATAAGCCTTAGGCTTCCATAGGTCTGCAATCTGCGCCGCTTTAATCGCCTGAATAACACGTGAGCTTGCACGGCAGTTTTTATCAGCGTCCATTGCATCTTCCTCACCTAGCTTGCCGATAATATGGGCTCTTCTCATAAACTCATCTTTATCGAAATTGGTAAGTTTCTTGAATTCTACTAGCGTTTGGGTATTACTCATTTTCATCTCCTGTTTTTTATTTTTTA